>Ga0116189_1000384_pt1 | contig 42927 bp, 34 predicted proteins | sample AD_JPNTR3_MetaG_FD_89895 | JGI IMG/M metagenome (GOLD analysis project Ga0116189, IMG submission 89895) | Active sludge microbial communities of municipal wastewater-treating anaerobic digesters from Japan - AD_JPNTR3_MetaG | ecosystem: Engineered > Bioreactor > Anaerobic > Digestate | place... | reverse complement strand
CTTGACGAAAGGATACTTCTTCCATTTCCTGGTAATTTAGATTTGTAAGAACAAATCTAAATTATCCTAAAATATTTTCATCCCCTTTGGCGTTTATTTTTTAGTCATGGATGTTTCATGATTTTATAATATTAGGACGAATAAGAACCCTCGCATAAACTATACCATTTGGGTTATACTGCTAAAATAAAAGAGGGAACATGAGAAAAAATCATGAACCCTCTTAAAATATTTATCTATTAGAAAATGCCTCGCTCAACGTAGCTTGTATGCAGTAATTCGTGTGAATGATGGCCGAGAGGCTTTTCAAGGAACTCTTCATATATTGCTATAATGGCAGGATTTTCATGAGATTTTCTGATTGGTTTCAATGAATCTTCCCTGTAGATAGAGTCGGCTCTTTTTTGTCGGATCTCCCAAGTAGTAGGAATAGATTGTCCGCCACCTCCGAGACACCCTCCAGGACAGGTCATAACCTCAATGAATGCGTATGGCGACTTTCCTTCTTCAATCTGATCGAGCAAAGTGCGAGCATTCTTAAGAGTGTGGGCAACGGCAACTTTAAGCTTCATGCCATTGATGTCGAGTTCTGCTTCCTTGATGCCTTCGAATCCTCTCACAGCTTTTAGATCAATATTTGGAAGTGGTTTACTGGTAAGGACTTCGTAAGCTGTACGTACTGCAGCTTCCATTACTCCACCTGTAGCTCCGAATATTACACCAGCTCCTGATGATATGCCAAGAGGTTCGTCAAATTCTTCTTCTGGGAGATTTTTGAAGTCAATCCCGGACTGTTTGAACATTCTTGCAAGCTCTCGGGTTGTCAATACATAATCTACGTCAAAGAACTCCTCGTTTTCGTTGAGATTTATCTTATCTTTCCAGTATTTAAAGGCAGATTTCATCTCAGGCCTTTTACATTCAAATTTCTTTGCGGTACAAGGCATAATGGAAACAACCACAATTTTGCGGGGATCTATGTTTAACTTTTCTGCATAATATGTTTTGGCGACAGCTCCGAACATCTGTTGAGGAGACTTGCAGGTTGAGAGGTGGTCTAGAGATTTAGGGAAGAAATGCTCAATAAATTTTATCCATCCTGGAGAACAGGAAGTCACCATTGGCAGGGCTCCATTATTTTTGATTCTTTCAATAAGTTCATATCCTTCCTCCATTATTGTGAGGTCAGCAGCAAACTGAGTATCGAAAACTTTGTCAAATCCCACTCTTCTTAAAGCTGCCACCATTTTACCGGTAACAAGGGCGCCATATTCCATGCCCATTGCTTCTCCGATGCCAACACGTATTGCAGGTGCAGTCTGAACAACGACAAATTTATCCTTGTTGTATATTTCATTGAAAACATTTCTTGACTCATCCCTTTCGGTGATTGCTGCAGTTGGGCAGACCAAAGCACATTGTCCGCAATTTGTGCAGGCAACATTGCCAAGTCCCTTGTCGAGATATGTAGAGACTTTGGTTTTTAATCCTCTACCTGTAAAATTTATCGCATTAACTGTCTGAACTTCAGCACATACTGCCACACATCTTCCGCAAAGAATACACTTTTCAGGCGTTCTAAGTAGTGAAAGTGAGGTATCGTCAACCTTAGCGGCCGTTTTGGTTTTTAAAAAAGGAGTCTCCTTTATCCCTATTATTGACGTCAAATCCTGTAGCTCACAGTTTCCATTTCTCTCACATATAAGACAATCTTTAGGATGGTTGGCTAGAATAAGCTCAAGATTTATTTTCCGAGCCTGGTCTACAAGAGTAGAGTGTGTTTTTATATCCATACCTTCGGCAACTGTACTGATGCAAGATCTTACAAGAGTTTTAGCTCCTTTAACCTCGACAACACATATGGAGCATGAGGCGTTGTGAGACACGTCCTTCATATAACAGAGAGACGGAATCTGAATGCCAATTTCTCTGCATGCTTCAAGAATAGTGGCTCCGGCCGGAACCTGATATTCTCTGCCGTCCACTGTAATATTAACTTTATTGTTTTCCATAATTATTCCTCCTCTCTTTTGACGGTAGTGCGAACATCACATCTAAGACATCTTGCTGCCTCAGCATATGCCTGGGCAGGTGTATAACCCAAACTTATTTCTTTAAAATTACCAATACGCTCTTCTAAAGGCAGCTTAACTGAATAATGACGGTTTCCTCCTTCGGGCTTGAGCGGAACCTCATTACTGTATTCAAATTCTCTGAAGAGTTTGTGGAAGCGGTTCTTATCCATCAACTTAAGATCAATCACTTCTGCAGCTTTCTTGGCGATTCCCATGGCCTCAGCCGCAGTGGCAGGTCCTGTGATTGCATCGCCTATTGCATAGAATTTAGGATGATTGGTTTCATGAGTGAAATGGTCAACCAGAATATTTCCATTGCTTTTAAGGTTTATACCATATTCTTTTGCAAATTCAGCATCAACTTCTTCTCCAATGGCCATAATAACATTGTCGCAGTCGAGCGTGAAGAATTCTCCTGTAGGGACAGGTTTGCGTCTGTTAGAAAGATCTACCTCTCCACAAGCCATTTTCATAAGTCTGACACCTCTAACTTTGTCATTTGCGTCTGCAAGTATCTCTTCAGGATTGCAGAGGAACAAGAAATTAACGCCCTCGTTCTCAGCTTCCTTGATCTCATCCTTATTGGCAGGCATATCAGCTTTCAATCTCCGATAGACAACTGTAACCTCGGAACCTAATCTCAAGGCTGTACGAGCTGCGTCTATGGCTACATTGCCGGCACCGACAATTACTACATGATGCCCTATTTCGGGTTTTTTCTCATGAGCTATTTCTTTAAGAAAATCCATACCAGAGATAACCCCATTAAGATTGCAACCAGGTATCTGCAATTCAGTGTCCTTTTGAGCTCCAACAGCAAGAATGACCACATGATTGTCGTGTTCTAACTGTTCAAGTGAGATATCCTTTCCCACACATGTATTCATGACAAATTTAACACCAAGCTCTTTTATGAAATCAATCTCTCTTTGAAGAATATCGAGAGGAAGCCTGTATTTTGGAATACCCCATCTGAGAATACCTCCTGCTTCAGATTCAGAATCATAAATTGTTACGTCATGTCCGAGTCTAACAAGATAGTATGCTGCAGTCAATCCTGCAGGTCCTCCTCCCACAATTGCAATTTTCTTGTGAGTTGGTGGCATCTTTTCGCTAATCAGTCTGTCATAAATTTTCCTATAACTTTCTTTGGCATAGACAGTATCAGATATATATCTGTGAATTTCGCCCTGTGATACAGGTGCATCTATTCCCTCTCTGCGGCATTTCATTTGACAGTGGAAGTGACAGATACGCCCAATTGTTGAAGGCAGAGGGTTGTCTCTTAATGATGATTCAAATGCATCTTCAAGCTTATTTTCTTTAAGCAGCTGGAGATAACGGGGGATATTCATATGCATCGGACAGCTGTTTTCACAAAGAGCAGTAAATAGATCCTGGCAAATACCAGGCTCGCATTTCTTTTCAATCATATGATGGTCGTACTCATCCCTGAAGTATCTCAGAGTAGTAAGTACAGGGTTGGGAGCTGTTTGTCCAAGGCCACAAAGAGCTGTAGCTTTAATCACTTGTCCGAGCTCCTCCAATGTTTTTATATCCTCCTCCTGCGCTTTGCCACTTGTAAATTTTTTAATAATTTCAAGTGTCTGTGCAAGCCCTTCTCTACAAGGTGTACATTTTCCACAGGATTCGGAATTTGAAAACTCAGTGAAGTATCTTGCAACATCAACCATACAATTATCCTGGTCCATAACCACCATTCCTCCTGATCCCATAATGGCTCCTAGAGCATTTAGAGATTCATAGTCAACAGGAGTCTTCATGTAGTCCACAGGTATGCATCCTCCGGATGGGCCGCCTGTTTGAACAGCCTTCACTCTCTTTTGTGAACCACTTCCCTCTCCAATTCTGAACACAATTGTTTCAAGAGTAGAACCGAGAGGCAATTCTACTAAACCGGTATTTTTGACTTTCCCTACCAGAGAGAATACTTTAGTTCCCGCGCTTTTGTCAGTCCCGGTTTCTGTAAACCAGGAGGCTCCTTTGGACATGACGACAGGTATATTGCACCATGTTTCAACATTATTGATATTTGTAGGGTAGTCAAACAGACCTTTAACAGCCGGATAAGGAGGTCTTGGGACTGGTCTTCCTGCTTTGCCTTCAATACTTTTAATAAGAGCAGTCTCTTCACCGCACACGAAAGCTCCAGCTCCCTCAACAATATCAATATCAAAATTAAATCCACTTCCCAATATGTTTTCACCAAGCAATCCCAGAGATTTTGCCTGCTCAATAGCTCCCTTGAGGCGTCTTACTGCAAGTGGGTACTCTGCCCTTATGTATACAACGCCTTTCGATGCATCCATGGCATAAGCGCCTATAGTCATGCCTTCCAACAACATAAACGGGTCACTCTCTATTTCGTTTCTATTCATGAATGCTCCGGGGTCTCCCTCATCGGCATTGCATATGACATATTTTTGATCAGCTTTGACTTTGGCCATTAGTTCCCATTTTTGACCTGTAGGGAATCCTGCTCCACCACGTCCACGCAGTTTGGAGAGTTTAACCTCATCTATGACTTCCTGTGGAGATTTACCCGTAAGAACGCTATATAAAGGAAAGTATCCACCAACTCCAATATACTCTTCAATATCATCGGGCACTATCAGTCCACAGTTGCGAAGCACGATTTTCTTTTGCCATTTGAAAAATGGAATTTCATTCCAAAGAGGATGTTCAGTCAACCCCTTGCCAAATTCAAATTTCCCTGTAATAAAATCCCAGTCTTCTATGCGGCAAAGCACGTTTCTGAAAGGCATCAAGCCTTTCTGAATGGCAGAAACGACTGGAATTACATCTACCTCGGCCAGTCTGTGCAATATGACGAGTGGTTTTCCAGGTATGTAAATGTTGACTAATGGTTCTTCGGCGCAAAAACCGAAGCATCCTGTTTTTTTGAGGATAATGTCTAGTTTTCGTTCGTTAATTATACGCTGAAAACTGTCGTAGAGGACTTCAGCTCCTCTGCCTATGCCGCAAGTCCCCATACCTACAGCAATATAAGGCTTGTCGGGGAGAATTTTTGTGGCAGCTTTTAAGCGTATCTCTTCCAAGTCAGCATAATTTGATATTCTCATCTTTTTTGTCCTCTCTAAGATTTTGTAATAATTTCAGAATCATTTCGGAAGTAACATTACTGTAGATCATGCCGTCTACTGCAACTACAGGTGCAAGGGCACACTGTCCGAAACAGGCAACGGTTTTGACTGTTATTTGTCTATCTTCAGTAGTGAAACTGGTCTCACCGTTATCAAAAGCATCCTTACATCCCGGAAGAATGTTAAGGTCTTCAAGCAGCACCTTGGAACCTTTTGTGTGGCAGGCTGTGCCTCTGCATACAATTATAGTATGCTTACCCTGAGGTTTAAGGTTGAAAAAAGAGTAAAAAGTTGCTACGCTGTAAATTTGTGAAAGCGGCACTTTGGTTCTGTAAGAGAGGTGTTCCATACTCTGTTGGTCAAGAAATTTATACTCATTTGCCTCCTGAATCTCTTCCATGGAGGTGAGCAGCATCCCTGGTTTGCCTGCATTTCTGGAAATAATCTCGTCGATAGTTCTTTTATCGACAAGAATTTCAGCATTAGTGTCCATTTAATTGTGTGTTTGTTTAAAATACCCGAGTAAATTTACAAAAATTATAATATGATTACAAAATCAAAGAAAAATTGAAAAAATTATAGGGTTTTACCTTTTTTGACAGTCTTATTTATGTAAACCGAATAGATACATTAATGCAAATTGATATGAAAAAGAGAATTAAAATTTTAGCTACTCTTCTTTCCCTCTTACTGCCAATATTGACAGTTACACCTGCATTGTCTCAGGCTGAAAAGGGATTTTACACAGTGAAGGGTGTTGTTAAAGACAAGACGACTAATAAAACTCTCGAGTATGCCAACATATTTGTGAGCGGTACTAATATTGGGACAGTTTCCAACATGGATGGCGAATTTTCGATTAAGATAAAAAACGAACTTAATGCCAAAACTATTGAAGTATCTCGTATAGGATATTCATCAGAGGTGATAGCCGTAAAGGGTGTAAATATTGATAACCTCGTTGTTTATCTTTCGCCAAGGGATAATGTTCTGACGGAGATAACTATTCTTGGAATGGACCCTGAAATGATTATACGTGAGGCAATCAGCAGAATAGGAGATAATTTCAGCAATCAGGAAAACCTTCTTTCCGGATTTTACAGAGAAACTGTCAGGAAAAGAAGCACTTATGTAAATGTGGCCGAGGCCATAGTTGAGATATTTAAGACAAAATATACTGATAATTATGAAGGAGACCGAGTACAGGTATATAAAGGAAGAAGAATTGTATCTCCCAAGGCAAATGATACACTAGTAGTAAAACTTCTTGGAGGTCCTAATCTATCAATCTATTTAGATGTTGTCAAAAATCCCGACTTAATGTTAAATCCTGCTTCTCTGGGAGATTATACTTATAAAATGGAAATGCCGGTTATGATTGATGATAGACAAAATTATGTTGTAAGTTTTGCCCCGCAGGTTGTGCTGCCATATCCACTTTATTACGGCAAATATTACATTGATAGAGAATCGCTTACATTTTCAAGGATTGAATTCAGCCTGAGCATGGATGACCGTAACAAGGTAACACAGATGATTCTCAAGAAAAAACCTTTTAGCCTGAGATTTAAGCCAGAGGAGGTTTCGTATCTGGTAACATACAAGAGACTGGGAGACAAAAGCTATCTTAACTATGTTAAAAGCGAAATACAATTTAAGTGTGACTGGAAGAAGAAGCTTTTCTCTACAAATTATGCAATAGTTGCAGAAACAGTTATAACTAAGGTGTCTAATGATATACCACTTAAATTTACAAAGAAATATGCCTTTAACGATAACTACTCTCTCTCTGACAAGGTAGATGACTTCTATGATGAGAATTTCTGGGAAGATTATAACATTATTGAACCTGAGCAATCTCTTGAAAATGCGGTCAATAAACTTAGAAAAACGATTAATAAAAAATAACCACATCCTTTTCCTATATTTGAATAAATATTTATTTATTTTTCAATATGCTCCAGGATCTTTTGCTGGTTAAGAGAATTAAGGAGGGGGATATAGCTGCTTTTGAACAGCTCTTCAAATCAAGCTATATGTCCCTTCTCTACTATTCGATAAGTATTACCGGCAGTAAAGAGATATCAGAAGAGATAATTCAGGAGTTGTTTTATTATATCTGGAAAGAGAGGGATAAACTTCAAATAATGAGTTCACTAAAAGGTTATTTGTATAAATCGGTGAAAAACAGGTCAATTCAATATCTTCACAGTAAATGTTTCAATATGCAGTTCAAGAGTTCTTCGGAAGTTGAAATGAACACCGGTGAAGATGGAGAGAGTAATATGGAGTTGAAAGATCTTGAAAACGTTATTTTAAAGAGTATGGAGATGATGCCGATACGTAGAGCGCAAATTTTCAGAATGCACCGTTTTGATAAAATGAGCTACTCCGAAATTGCAGAAAAACTTTCACTTTCTATTAAAACTATTGAGGCAGAGATTGGTAAGGCTTTAAAAACATTACGAAGAGAGGTAAAAAAATATAATGATTGAACATCATGAATTCAAAAAAGAACAGTGAAATGACAAACCTTGCGTGGAGCAAATTGTATGATCGTCTTAATAACGAGGGTTTGTTATATACTGAAAATTCTAAAGGAAGGAGAGGGAAGATGTTGCACAACATAACACTACGTTGGGCTTTAATTGGGATGATTGTGGTTTTAGTATCCGTATATTTGGGCATAGACCGGTATAATAATGTTGGAAAAATGCTTTCATACAGCAACAATGACAATTCTACTCTGGTTAAAACTCTTGAAGATGGTTCAATAGTGTTCCTTGAAAATGGTTCTGAAATTACCTTTCCTGCCAAGTTCGGAAAAGTCAGGAAGATCTATCTGAGAGGGAATGCTTTTTTCGAAGTTGTCAGAAATACAGAAACACCTTTTATTGTAGATGCCGGTATGGTTGAAATCAAAGTACTTGGAACCTCTTTCAGTGTAGAGACGGAGAATCATTCATGTCCATCACTCTCTGTCAGGAGCGGTATTGTCAAAATTACACTTAAAGAAAATGGCACTAACCAGAAGGTTGTTGCAGGTGAGACAGCCTTTGTTGAGAGACACTCTTTACGGATAGTTCCCACATTGGACTTATCTAAATTTGCTGTTTATTCTGAAAGAATACATTTCAAAGATGAAAAGTTGAGAGATGTAGTAAAGGTTGTAAATAAAATGAAAAAAAGCGGGGACTTAACTTTGACTCTTGCAGATGATGAAAAATTGCCTGAGCGCAGTCTGACTGCTACATTTATTGACAGATCCACTGAATCAATTGCTCAAATGATTTGTTTTGCACTTGATCTTAATTATGAGATAAGAGGAGATGTTATTGTAATCTATGAATAGATTGTTTATCTGTGCTTTGTTGACAATAGGTATTATTGTAGAGACCTCTCCTTTGGTTTGGTCTCAGGAGCTGGTTAATTATGATCCAGGAGAACAGATGATCAGGTTTGATCTTAAAAAAGGGACAGTATATCAGATGATCAACAGATTGTCAGATATTACAGGATACTACTTTGTATATGACAGCGAGTTGATAAATAATGACCGGAAAGTAAGAATCAATCCAGGTGATTATAAACTCAAGGATTTAATAAGAGAAATAACTGGTAATAATGTTGATGTTAAGTTGCAGGATAAATATTTGCTCCTTTTTATTTCAAAGGGTAATACAGAAATTACATCTGAATTGAAATTAAAATCTTCAGCCGATTCTGTTTTTATTGTTAAGGGGAGGCTGCTTGACAGAATAACTGGAGAGCCTGTAGTTTATGGTACAATCGATGTAGCTTGTGGGAAAAAAACAACTGTTTCCAACCAAGATGGCAACTTTATGCTTAAACTTCCTGATTCCCTTCAATCCTCGGTTATTAGAATCTCACATATTGGTTATCTCAACAGAATGATAAGTGCTGATGTAATTGCCGGTAAGAATATAGACATATATCTTGATCAGAAGATCATACCTCTTCAGGAGATAGTGGTAAGAATGGTAGATCCAAAGAAGGTATTGAGAGAGATGTTAAAACGCAGACAGGATAATTATAATAGCGAGACAGCCTATTTAACCTCATTTTTTAGAGAGGGTATAGAAAATAGGCACGGATTTAATCTTACCGAAGCAGTTTTAAAAATATATAAAACAGGTATTCATAGCACATTGGCGAGTGAACAGGTCAAGATATTAAAAATGAGGCGTCTTGGAACTCCCAATTATAATGATTCACTTATTGTGCGACTTAAATCGAGCATTTATTCATGTCAAATGCTCGATATTATAAAAAATCTGCCTGATTTTCTGGATCCTCAGTATTACAATTACTATAATTACTCACATACTGACATAACAGTGCTTGATGAGAGAAGAGTGCTCGTTTTTTTCTTTGAACAAAAAGAAGAAATAAAAGATCCTCTTTTTATGGGTAAACTTTACATTGATGCAGAAAACTATGCTCTTCTCAAGGCAACTTTCCAAATCAATCCTCTCTATGTTGAAGATGCAGCGGATATACTTGTTTTGAAGCAGAGTCGTCATATTAAAGCTATACCTCAAAGTGCCATTTACGAAGTTTCCTATGTGCCAGTCGATGGCAAATACTATCTTAATCACGTAAGAGCAGACCTGACCCTTAAAATGAAAAAGAGAGGCAGTCTATTTAGTTCAAATGAACATGTCTGGTTTGAAATGGCAAACTGCGAAACTAATACATCAGGAGTAAAGCGATTTGCAAATGAAGAAATAGTTTCAAACAAAAATTTTCTCTCAGAAGTGTCATATAGTTATGATGAAGCCTTCTGGGGAAACTTTAATACTCTATTACCGGAAAAGTCGTTAAAGGAGCTGATTAGAAAGTATAATTTCGATATTGGAAATTAATTTTACATCCAGGATGGTTTTTCTTTGTCCATCAAGTAATAGTCAAAATATTCATCCATTCTTTTAGTCCAGTCTTTTTTGACTTCCCATGGCTTGATATTGTGCCCTACGCCTTTGTAATTGAACATCCAAACCTCTTTGCCGAGCCTTCTGAGCCCCAGGAATAATTCCAAACCTTGAGAGTATGGTACAGCTTCATCTGCATCACAGTGCCTTGAAAGCAAAGGAGTGGTTACTCTGTTCAGAAAGAAAGTTGGAGAATTCAATATATAGTTATTCTGTTTTTCCCAAAGATTACCTCCAATTCTACTTTGAGAACATTCATACATGAACATTCTGGGTGAACCTGAACCATATCTTATTCCAGTATATGCAGATGTCATGTTTGTAACTGCTGCCTCAGAACATGCACACTTGAATATATCTGACTGAGTTATGAGAAATGCTACTTGATAGCCTCCCCAGCTATGTCCCTGGACTCCTATTCTTTCTGGATCTGCAATGCCCTCTTTTATTAGGTATTCTGTGCCACTTACCACTGTATTTACGCAGCTTTTTCCAGGCCATCCTATCTCATAATGAATATCGGGCATGAAGACCACATACCCTCGGCTAACGAATAGAATTGGATTGATTGTGGATTCTGTAGGAAGAGGATGATAAAACAGGAAAGTGTTTTCCGTCATTGTTTCATAGAAATAGACTATTACAGGATATTGTTTTGATGAATCATAATCTGCAGGAGTATAAAGAACCCCTTTTTGTTCTTTTCCTGAGCCATCACTCCATGTTATTACTTTTGATTTTCCAATAAAATATCCGCAGATCTGTTCATTAAGGTCAGTAAGTCTTCTTACAGGTTGAAAATCTTTACTGCTAAGCCAGAAGTCAGGTGCTTCATCAAAGCTTTCTTTCTTGAAGATATAGTTGTCTTTACCCAATTTCTTGTAGAAAGAAAATTTACAAGCATCTTCTATAAGCTTGACAGGATCTTTTCCAGGAGCCACCTTGTAATATCCAGAATACATGTTGTTTAGATTGAGTGATTCGAGAAAGATTGTCTCTTTTAAGTTCACCCCTCGATTTTTATTTTGATCACTGTCACTTTCAATTTTGAGTATTCTGAAGCGAATATTATGTTTTCTTCCATATCCGTTAGTTATGCAGAGAGGCTCTCCAATACCAGAAGTTGGTAGTGCCCAAACATCATACTTGTCGTAAACAAGAAAATATTGATTGTCTCTTGAAACTCCTGCCTGACCGTAACTGCCTGCTGGCTGAGGGCGGTCAAACTCTTCATCTTGCAGTGGATAGTCAATCAGGTCTGAAATAAGAGTTTTTGCACCACTTTTAGTATCTATTATTGACCATTCCCCATTTTCCGGTTCAAAAATAAATAGATGAGGTGTTCTGGGTGATACGGCGATAGAGCCTTTAAATTCCTTTAGCAGTATCTTTCTCTCTCCCGTTTTAACATCAATGCATATTATATCTCTCGGGGTAGGATCTTCCCAGTTGGAACGATAAAGGTAAGGACGTTCGTTAAATTCAATGCCGTATGGAGAATTATCATCTATCTGGAGATAGACACCTTTGCCTGTGGAAAGTTGTACAAATTTGTTTGTTTCAGGATAAAATGCACATTTCATACTTTTTTCAAAAGCTTTAGGCCCTCTCTTTTGCTGTAAAGGGATCAAAGTATCATTCCATTTCCAGAGTTCAAGATCAAATGGAGGCTTGCTGACTTTCTCATTCGATTTGTCGTGGTTCGCTTTTACAGGTTCGATTTCGAATTTTAGATAACTGTCATCTTGAGAAAAGACTATGCCTTTCTTGATATTGAATTGCATACCTTCAGGCAACAGACTTTCATTGAGGTTAATTTTATTGGCACTTCTCTCTTTGATCTTTATCATTGTCACTTCAGGTGATTTCAACAGAGAATCGATGCATGTAAAAAATATAAGTTTGTCGCCATTTTTATTAGAGGATACATCAGTAATAAATTTATCAGTCTTATAGATTTGTGTTGTGTCAATACCCTTTTTATTTCCAAGTCTGATTATCAGTATAATATTGCTTTTGCCTTCATTGACTGTGGCAGTCAATGTCTCTGGATTTATGAATATCGATGTTCCTACATTCTTAATTGAATCTGTTGAGCCGTTTTTAACATTGCTAATGAACAAAGTTTTTCCCCTCTTATATGTGAAAAAAGGGGATTTGTCATTGACCGAGGCACTCTTTGTTATTCCAATTTTTTGAATTGTGCCTTCATGTCCATTAATTGTAAAAAGAGTATCTTTAACAAAGAAAACAGCTGATTCCATATTGTTAAACATCTGAGGATTCTTGCCTTTTTTTATCTCTTTCCTGAAATTAATCTTGTCAATTTTAATAACGAGAATACTGCTATCCTCCTTGTTTTTATATTCGGCAATGCTCCATGAAGCATCATCAGCGATTTTTATTGATTCGCATGTTCTCCAAGTTTCAAAAACGGTGCTGTCAAGCTGTTTGTCGCCAATGGCAGCATATGTGGGAATGTTTAGGGTCGAAAATAATACAATCAGAATACTGACTTTTACACTATTTTGAAATAACTTTTTCATTGGTGATTTTCTATTAATAATAAGGAATTGCAACCATCTCAAGCAAACGAATATCCTTGCTCAGAAAGTTTGGTTTAACAGGCTCTTCCTTTGAGTAATCAGTAGAAAGATATTTTTTGTTATCATCTGCAAATACCGTAACTACGTCATAATCACTATTGTGACGATTCTGAAGTTCGACAGCTCCCAAGAAATTTGCACCTGAAGAAATTCCAACTCCAAGACCGAATGATTTCGCAAGCATCTGCGCCATAATAATCGAATCACCATCGTCTACCTGAATCACTTCGTCAAGTTTGTCGAGGTCCAAAATCGATGGTATAAATTCGTCAGAAATGCCTTGTATTCTATGTTTTCCTACGCAATGTCCTGTAGAAAGAGTTGGTGAACTGGCAGGTTCCAGAGGATGAACCTTGATGTCGGGATATGCTTCTCTGAGAAATAGACCTGTTCCCATTATTGTTCCGCCTGTACCAACTCCGGCAATAAATGCATTTGGTATTATACCCTGAGAATTCAATTGATTGTATATTTCAGGACCGGTTGAAAAGTAGTGAGCTTTGCAATTTATCTCGTTATCAAATTGCAACGGCAGAAAAACTCCGTCTGGATCATCCCTTTTCAATTTGTTTGTCATTTCTATACTACCAATAAATCCTCCTTCTTCTTTTGAAACGAGGCAGATATTGGCACCAAAACTTTTAATAAGCTCTATTCTTTCGCTACTCATCCAGTCAGGCATGTAGATTGAAACATTATGACCTAGAAAACGGCTTATTGCAACTATTGAGATACCGGTATTTCCGCTGGTTGCTTCAGCAACTACCATTCCGGGTTTCAGTTTCCCTGTGAGGACAGCATCCCACATTATGTAGTATGCCATTCTGTCCTTTATACTGCCGGTAAAGTTGAGAAATTCAGCTTTAGCATATAAATTACGTTCTTCTCCCTTATAGGAATAGTGTATTTTCAGAAGAGGGGTTTTACCAATAAGTCCCTTAAGGTTAGCGATCTTTTTTTCGTTTGTTAAATAGTTTGTCATTTTATGGTACTTATTTAAGTCTGATTATGAATTGCAAATGTATCAATATTATATAGTTCAACTACATTTTAACTTTTATTGCCTTCAAACTCTTTTTTATTCGTCTTCTTACAGAAAATACTTTTGAAATTATCAGTACTTGTCGGGTCATGTTGTTTAAAATACTATATTCATTTTCACCTGCAGCTCTCGCATAGGAGCCGGCTATTATACCCATTTGTTCGACAGAGATATCCTGCCTTTTTACCATGGTTACCATACTTCTTGTCTTGCTGTATGATCGGAATAATAAACGGTTGTCATCGATTAGCGAAAATTCATAATTGTTTCCGTTATCATTAAAAAGAATATTGCTCGTGCTGTAATCTTTGTGGAATATTCCGCACTTATGTAATCTGTAAGTGTATTTTGCATATTCTTCTAGCCCTTTTTGTGCTTCGGCCAAAGGTTTGGAAAGCAATTCCTTGAATGGCCTGAAATCACAGTACAGACAGATATAGTAGTCATCAGTAAGTATTCCGCCTTTTATTATATTAATATAAGCAATTGGCTCAGGAGAAGCGAATCCCTTTTCAATCAGTTGCATTGAATGTTCATAAGATCTCCGGCCTTTTGACTTCCTAAAATTTGCGTAAACGATTCTGTTTATTTCTGTTATTTTTTTGAAATGTTTTATAACAATTTTAACATTTTCTGTTTCTACAAGACGAAGTTCATTTCTGCCTGTATGAATAGGAATACCCATTTCATAAAATTGTGCAGGTATATTTAATATGAAATCTTTTAAATATAAGTATTTTGGATTGATATGAATGATTGGATTCATGATTTGCTGAAGTTGTAATTAAACTTCAAGTATAAATATTTTTAAGCGTTGTTCAAAAGCCGTGCCCTTTAAGAATGTCATTTTTTATTAAATGCAGTATATTTGAAATATAATCAGATATTTTTGTACTATGCGAAATAATTCATTAAGAGTTATAGATCTGACACACACTATAGAATCTACCATGTCTGTTTTTCCAGGCACATCTACACCTGTCATAACTCAGGAGAGCACTATTGAAAGGGATAATTATGCAGAGAAATCTCTTTCATTTTGTTCTCATACAGGGACTCATATAGATGCACCTTCTCATATTTTTGAGAACAGTTGCTCTCTCGACAAATTAACTGTTGATAAATTTATAGGTAAGGCTGTAGTAATTGATGTTAGTTCATGTGAGAACGAATTGATAGGCAAGGAATTGATTGATAGAAATATAAGAGTCATATCCAAAGTTGAGTTTGTCTTATTTTATTCCGGATGGGATATAAAATGGGGAAGGAGCGAATATTTTGAAGGTTTTCCGACATTATCTCCTGAAGCTGCCAAATATCTTTGTAATTTTAAACTGAAAGGAGTGGGGTTTGATGTAATTTCAGCCGATCCCGTAGCTTCGTCAGGTTTGCCTAATCATAAGCTGCTGCTCGGAAATGGAATTATTATTGTGGAAAATTTGTGTAATCTCGACAAGTTGCCAAACATACCATTAACTTTTATAACTCTTCCTTTGAAAATTGCCGAAAGTGACGGTGCTCCTGCGCGAGCAGTAGGGATTGTATCACAGTTTTGATTGAAACGATCTTTAGAAAAATTCGGAGAAGTTTTTCTGTTGCTGATATAAAGGTAGCTTGAAGTGCTTTAGTTTTAAGCTCCTCGTCTAGGACTTGAACCTAGGACCCCCTGATTAACAGTCAGGTGCTCTAACCAACTGAGCTAACGAGGAATGTTCCCCAATCCAAAAGCCATACTGTTCCGGCTTGGGAGTGCAAATGTAATTTGATTTTTATAAAAGTGCAAATCTTTATTATAATTTAATAGATTTTATAACTTTGTCACTACAAGCTAAAACCGCATCATGGATCTTCAGACCCTTTCAAGACTCATAAAGGATTTAATAACAGTTAATGACAGAGTGTCTCTTCCCGGCATGGGTGGATTTGTTACTGAAATAGCTCCTTCTGTTTTTTCTGATAAGGCAAGGGTAATCAACCCTCCTTTTCGTAGAGTTCTTTTTCGGATGAGTGAGACTTGGAATGATCAACTTCTTGAAAACCTCTATGCTGATGAGGCTGATATAACCTTGGAGGAGGCGGCCAATGAGATTGAATCCTTTATTAAGGATCTCAGGTCTGATCTTAACAGACTGAAAAGCATTCAGCTACCTGGTTTTGGCACTATGAAAGCGACAGATAAGAACGATTATTTTTTTGTGGCTGATAAAGATCTTTTTATATATCCGGAGGCTTTTGGGCTTGAGCCACTAAATATTAAAATACTTCCTAAACGCGGAAGTTTGGAAATTCTTAAAAAAACATCAGCCAAGCCAAAAAAGAAACATCGCTTGGGCTTAATTTTACTCACTATCCTGGTGATATTGATAATAATTATAGCTTTAATGGTGTTCTTCAAGGAAGAAATAAGACCTGTTTGGGAGTGGATTCTCTATTCAAGAGAGGAAAGAGAACTGTTAAAACTCCTTTAACATTAATTTGTTAATCGGATCCAGATCGTTATATTTCAAATCATTTATCCAATCATGCTTCCATTTGCGACGACCTCTTCGGGTGATACTATCCTCATCTTGCCGTTCTTTTCTTTTGCCATCAGAATCATCCCCTTTGACTCAATGCCTTTTATCTTTCGAGGAGTAAGATTTGCAAGGATGCAGATCTGCTTTCCTACCATCACTTCTGGGGTATAATATTCAGCAATACCGGACACTATTGTCCTGATATCTATACCGGTGTCAATAGTGAGTTTAAGGAGTTTGTCAGTTTTCGGGACTCTTTCAGCTTCGAGGACTGTGGCAGTTCTAATGTCCATCTTCATAAAATCCTCAATAGAACATTCCTCTTTTTGAGGTTCAACTTCTGGAGAGGATATGTTGACTGCTGTAGACTTTTTATTAGCAGCCTTTGTAGCTTCAAGTTTTGCAATTTGTGCAGCTATCACATCATCTTCGATTTTATCAAATAAAAGCTTAGCTTCATTTAATTGATGTCCGACAGACAAAATGGCGTCACTGCCAAGCTTGTCCCACTTAAGCTGTCCGATATTCAGCATTTGAGACAGTTTAAGTGTTGAATGAGGCATGAACGGTTCTAATGCTATAGACAGACTGGCACATATTTGCAATGAAACGTTCAGAATAGTTGCCACTCTATCCATATCTGTTTTGGCAACTTTCCAAGGTTCAGTATCTGTCAGGTATTTGTTTCCCAATCTTGCCAGGTTCATAGCCTCTTTCAAGGCTTCGCGAAACTTGAAATTCTCCAGATTTTCCTCAATGGCCTTTTTTATTTGTGGAATTTGAGCAAGAGCCTCTGTGTCCAAAGGAGTTAAAGTATAGATAGCAGGCACTTTGCCTCCGAAATATTTATGAGTCAAAACTACTGAACGATTGACAAAATTGCCAAAAATTGCGACCAACTCGCTATTGTTCCTGGTCTGGAAATCTTTCCAGGTAAAGTCGTTGTCCTTAGTCTCGGGAGCATTTGCACATAAAACATATCTTAGAACATCTTCCTTGCCGGGAAGCTCTTCGAGATATTCGTTAAGCCATACTGCCCAATTGCGGGATGTGGATATTTTATTGCCTTCGAGATTAAGGAACTCATTTGCAGGAACATTTTCGGGAAGGATAAATCCATCACCGTATGCTTTCAGCATTGCCGGAAACATTATACAGTGAAACACGATATTGTCCTTACCAATAAAGTGAACCATTTTAGTGTCTTCACTTTTCCACCACTTTTCCCACTCATCAGGCATTAACTCTATGGTATTTGATATATATCCAATAGGAGCGTCAAACCATACATAGAGAACCTTTCCTTCTACTCCTTCAACGGGAACCGGGACACCCCAGTCAAGATCCCTGCTGACAGCTCTTGGTTGCAATCCTCCATCGAGCCAGGACTTGCACTGACCGTAGACATTGCTTTTCCACTCTTTGTGACCTTCAAGTATCCACTCTTTGAGCCATGATTCATATTGGTCGAGAGGAAGATACCAGTGCTTTGTGAGCTTCATTACAGGAGGATTACCACTTAGTGCAGATCTGGGATTTATCAGTTCGTTGGGGCTCAGTGTACAGCCACACTTTTCGCATTGGTCCCCATATGCGTTTTCTGCACCACACTTCGGGCATGTTCCAATAATATATCTATCGGCAAGGAACTGTCCCGCTTCTTCATCAAAAAACTGTTCACTCTTTTTTTCTATAAATTTTCCCTCATCATAAAGTTTTTTAAAAAAAGCTGATGCAGTCTTGTAATGTGTTTTAGAAGTTGTTCTGGAGTATATGTCAAAACTAATACCGAGACCTTCGAAAGATTTCTTGATGATTTCATGGTACTTATCTACAATCTGTTGTGGAGAAACTCCTTCCTGTCTCGCCTTAATGGTAATTGGAATACCGTGTTCATCAGAGCCACAGACAAATCTAACATCCTCACCACGCATTCGAAGATACCTCACATAAATATCAGCTGGCACATATACACCTGCAAGATGACCAATGTGAACAGGACCGTTAGCGTATGGAAGCGCAGCAGTAACAAGATGTCTTTTAAAGCTCTTTTTCATTTTAAGGAATATATTTTATTAGTCGGCAAAGGTAAAAAAAATGTCAAATATTAAGCCGTTTGAGTTCTTTGGAGAGAGAGTTGCGGATATGCATAAGTATTTGGAGCTTTCTCAGTACTTCGTTTTGTTCATCTGCAGATGCCCCCTCATTTTGATCTTTTTCGAGTTCTTCACATAACTTTTTGTAAGCCAGAGATGTGATTTTGGCTTTGTATACAAGAATAGCTTTTGGTACACTCTGACTCAGTACGTTTTCTTCGGGGATTAAGGTTTTTGTTAATTGTTTGATATTTAATGTATGTTCTTGATGGAGAAGCTCAAGAGCAACTTGGACGAACTCATGATTTTCATGATTCAGGAAATGCTTCTGTATGGATTCTTGTCCCAATTCTTTGACGATAAAATATTCATTGAACATGTTTTTGTAGACAAGATTCTTGAGTTCGAGATCGTCATTCTGCAACTCTGTGAGTATGAACTGTGATACAGTTATCCCCCTGTCTTTACCCTCTTCAATTCCATAAAGTGGATACTCTCCGAATTTCAGCAGATAATATAAAAGTTCCTTTTCTGCGGGTTCACAGAAAGTTTCAGTTACAAATTCAGGAACTTTTTCACCAGTCCTTATGACTGGAATATATTCCGGAGCATACCGTCTCTCTTCACTTGGAAGTGTTTGAGAATAAACTCCATATTGTTTTTTCTGTCTGATTCTCCTAACTTCTTGAACTAGTACCTTTTCATCAATGTTTAGTCGCCTGCTGCAATCTTCTATATATACCGAACGGCTTATTGCGTCAGGAATAACTGCTATACTTGCAACAACTTCGGAGATAAGTTGAACTTTTTTTAAAGGATCTTGCCTTGCTTCTTCTGCCAGGAGATTGCTTTTAAAAGTAATAAAATCCTGTTCGGAGTCTTTGAGAAACTCTTTAAGCTCTTCCGGAGAATGGCTTCTAGCAAAAGAGTCCGGGTCTTCCCCGTCGGGAAAGAGCACTACCTTTACCTGCAAACCCTCTTCGAGAAGCATGTCTATCCCCCTGATAGAGGCTTTTATACCTGCAGCATCTCCGTCATACAGTATGGTTACAGCAGGTGAAAACCTCCTGATAAGCCGAATCTGGTCACTTGTCAAAGAGGTTCCACTCGATGCTACAACATTTTCAACTCCGGCTTGATGTAGTGATAAGACATCTGTATAACCTTCAACGAGATAGCAATTTTGAAATTTGGAAATAGCACTTTTTGCAAAAAAAATCCCATAGAGAGATTTACTTTTAACATAAATTTCACTTTCAGGAGAATTGATATATTTTGCTGTCGACTTGTCAGTTTTAAGAGTGCGTCCTCCAAATGCTATCACTTTTCCTGAAACAGAATGTATGGGGAAAATGACTCTTTCGTAAAATCTGTCGAAAAGTTTCCCATTTTCAGTTTCAATGGAGAGACCTGCGGAGACCAAATACTCCTTTTTATAACCTGTTCTGATTGCAGCATTGCTTAAAGCATCTCTTTCAGAAGGCGCCCAGCCGAGCATGAATTTTCTGATAGTCTTTTCGCTGAAACCTCTCTCTTTGAAATATGTCAGGCCGATAGCTTGACCTGAAGGAGAATTCCATAGAGTATTGGAGTAAAATTCACTTGCAAATTGTGAGACCACCATCAAGCTTTCGCTTTTAAGACGATTTTGCTGTTCTTCAGCACTTTCCTCTTGGTCAGTTACTTCAATGCCATATTTTCTTCCGAGATATTTTAATGCCTCAACATAGCCAAGCTGCTCGTGTTCCATTATGAAATTGACCACATTGCCGGCTTTGCCGCAACCAAAACACTTGAAAATACCTTTAGAAGGTGATACTGAGAACGAAGGTGTCTTTTCATTGTGAAAAGGACAACAAGCAATATAATTCGCACCTCTTTTCTTAAGGGTAACGAAATCGTTGATTACATCAACAATCTGTGCAGTGTCCAGAATTTTGTCTATTGTGCTTTTGCTTATCATCAGTGCTTAAAAGCTCTTGATGCCGACAGCTGCCCTGACTTCTTTCATCGTTAAAGCGGCACTCTCTCTTGCCTTATCACGACCGGATCTTGCAACTTTTCCAAGATAGTCGGTATCGTTGTAAATCTCTTCAATGCGTTCTCTGATGGGGAGGGTGTGCTTACAGATGTCTTCAGCAAGCTGTTTTTTCAGATCTCCATATCTAATTGTGCAATTGTTGTATGCTTCTGTAAAATAGTTTACAGTATCAGCAGTGGATACAATTTTCAGAAGTGTAAATATATTCTTCACCGGTTCAGACATTTCACTGTTCGGTGTTGTTGGTCCCGAGTCGGTAACGGCCTTCATAACCTTTTTGTAAATCGTCTTCTCATCATCAAAAAGATAGATGCCATTTCCTTCACTTTTGCCCATTTTGCCTGATCCATCCAATCCCGGCACTTTGACAAGGTCATCCCCAAAATTGAATGCTTGAGGCTCAGGGAATAAATTTACTCCATAAAGGTTGTTAAATCTTCGAGCCAAAGTTCTTGCAATCTCAAGGTGCTGCTCCTGGTCCTTGCCAACCGGCACTTTGTTAGCTCTGTGAACTAGTATATCGGCAGCCATCAATACAGGATAAGTTAGAAGTCCGGCGTTGACATTATCTTCTTGTTTGCGCACTTTTTCCTTGAAAGAAGTAGTACGTTCAAGCTCTCCTTTATATGCTATCATATTTAGAAGCACATACAACTCACATACCTCCGGCACATCGCTTTGAACAAAAAGAGCAGATTTCTCGGGGTCAAGTCCAGCTGCCAGATATTCGGCCAGAATAGTTCTTACTCCCGAGTGTAAATCAGCGGGGTGTGGATGTGTAGTTAAGGAATGAAGGTCGGCTATGAAGAAAAAACAGTCATATTCATTCTGCATTTTGATGTAGTTTTTCAATGCCCCGAAATAATTGCCAAGATGAAGATGTCCTGTAGATCTTATACCGCTTAATACTTTCTCCATGAAAACATTTAATTACTTTAATCCTTAACTTGAGATAATTTTTCTCTAACCTTTGCCTCTATCTCTTCCATCAAAGCTGGATTGTCCAAAAGAATCTGGCGCACAGCATCTCTTCCCTGTCCTATTTTAGTGTCATTGTAACTGAACCAGGAACCGCTTTTATGTATGATATCGAGGTCAACTCCGAGATCTATTATCTCTCCAACTTTTGAAATTCCTTCCCCGAAAACTATGTCGAACTCTGCTTTTCTGAAAGGAGGAGCCAGCTTATTTTTGACAATTTTGGCACGTGTGCGGTTGCCTGTTGTTTCCTCACCGTCCTTTAGCTGAGTAACCTTTCGTACATCTACTCTAACTGAAGCATAAAATTTAAGAGCATTACCACCTGTGGTTGTTTCAGGGTTTCCAAACATTACCCCGATTTTTTCACGAAGCTGGTTTATGAAAATGCAGCATGTGTTGGTTTTGCTGATATTTGCAGTTAACTTTCTAAGAGCCTGACTCATCAATCTGGCTTGCAAACCCATTTTGGAGTCTCCCATCTCGCCTTCAATTTCAGCTTTGGGAGTAAGAGCCGCAACCGAGTCGATGACAATAATGTCTATTGCTCCAGAGCGGATAAGTGCATCTGCAATCTCAAGAGCCTGTTCTCCGTTGTCAGGCTGTGATATTAAAAGTGTATCCACATTTACTCCGAGATTTTTGGCATATGTCCTGTCAAATGCGTGTTCTGCATCAATGATTGCAGCTATACCTCCACTCTTCTGTGCTTCGGCTATTGCATGAATTGCAAGTGTAGTTTTACCGCTTGACTCAGGGCCATAAATTTCGATGACTCTTCCTCTTGGGTATCCTCCAATACCAAGCGCATGATCCAAGGCAATCGATCCTGACGGTATTGTGGAAACCTCCCATTTTGGCTGATCTCCCATCTTCATTACAGTGCCTTTCCCGTAATCCTTCTCAAGTTTGTCCAGAGTAGCCTGTAAGGCTTTTTGCTTCTCAGAACTAATCTCAGCACCTTTCTTAACTTCTTCACTCTCCTTTGCCATAATGTTGTATTTTTTTGTTCATGCAAAAATAACAAATGATTTCCAAAAATCTCTACATTTGTAAAATGAAAACATGGCTACTTGGTAAGAGTCTGGATCAGCTCAGAGAAATCGTTGTAAATATGTCACTTCCGGCTTTTTCTGCTAAGCAGATTGCTGAGTGGATTTACAAGAAAAATTGTAAGGATATAATGCAGATGTCCAATATTTCGAAAGCAAACAGAGATAGACTTTCGGAACAGTATCAAGTTGGCGGATTCAGTCCTGAAAAGGTTACACTCTCTTCGGACGGAACAAAAAAATATCTTTTTCCCTCACTTTGTGAAACATTTATTGAATCAGTCACAATACCTGAAGACGATAGAGTTACTTTATGTGTCTCGTCCCAGGCAGGCTGCAGGATGGGATGCAAGTTTTGCATGACTGCAAGAGTGGGATACAAGGGTAATCTCACTGCTGGTGAGATTATTTCTCAATTACAAAATGTTGAGGAAAGCGATAAAATCACCAATATAGTATTTATGGGTATGGGAGAGCCGCTTGACAACTTTGGTGAAGTATCCGGTGCAATAAACATTTTAACTGCTGATTGGGGATTTGCATGGAGCCCTAAAAGAATCACTGTTTCTTCAATAGGTATTCACGAGCCACTTATCGACTTTTTGAATGATTACAAATGTCATATTGCGATATCCTTACATAACCCGTTTGAAGAGGAACGTCTCGAATTTGTACCTGCGCAAAAGGCCTGGCCTTTTGCAAGGACGCTTGAGATAATTCGTCGGTTTGACTTCACGGGGCAGAGAAGAGTAAGCTTTGAATATATCATGTTTGATGGATGGAACGATTCGAAACGTCATGCCGATGCGTTGATAAGGACTTTGAAAGGACTTGAGTGTAGGGTAAATCTAATACGCTTTCATCAAATCCCGGATTTTCCATACAAACCAACTCCAAATGCCAAAATTGAGTTGTTCAGGGAAAGATTGAACAAAGAAGGCTTGATCGCAACGATTCGTGCTTCGAGAGGTGAGGATATTCTTGCGGCTTGCGGGATGTTAAGTGGTAAAAACATTAACAAGTGAATCAATATATGGATACAAGTAAATTACATTCAGGTCTCAGTATAAGTGAAGTTGAGGAAAGCAGAAAAAAATTCGGCAGCAATGTGCTTACTCCTCCAAAGAGAGATCCTCTTTGGAAATTATTTCTTTTAAAATTTAATGATCCAATAATCAGGATTTTGCTTGTTGCTGCATTTCTTTCATTAGGTATATCATTTGTTCACAATGAATTTGTAGAAACAATAGGTATCTTCTGTGCTATATTTCTTGCAACCGGCGTATCCTTCTGGTTTGAAATGGACGCCAGCAAGAAGTTCGATATTTTAAATCAGGTTAATGATGAAACTCTTGTTAAGGTTATAAGAGATGGTAATATTAGAGAAGTACCCAAAAAAGACATTGTAGTTGGAGATATTATTCTGCTTGATACTGGTGAAGAGGTTCCTGCTGATGCAACCTTGATTGAGGCAGTTTCTCTTTCGGTCAACGAGTCTACATTGACAGGAGAGCCTGTTATAGAAAAGAGCGTAGATCCTGCCATGTTTGATGATGAAGCAACTTATCCCACGAACAACATCTACAGGGGGACTACAATAGTAGATGGTCATTGCATTGCCAGGGTTTTTGCTGTTGGTGATTCTACCGAATATGGAAAGGTGGCACAGAAATCAGCTGAGAAAAACCCTGAAGAGACTCCGTTGAACAGGCAACTTGACAAATTGGCAAAATTTGTGGGTTTTGCTGGATTTGTTCTTGCAGTCATGACATTTGCCATGTTGTTTGTAAAGGACATGTTTCTTGGTAATGTGAACTATTCTTTCAGTGAAATTTTTCTGCTTGTTTCAGTCATAACCGGAGTGGTTATTGCAATTACAAAGATTTGGATACCTGCTATTTATGACGGTTTGTCTGTTCTGGGGGCAAAAGTTACAACTCCTGCATTGGTGAGAGAGAGTGATTGGAGCCGATGGGTCACATTTGGGATTTCTACTACTGTCATTTTAATGGCGTTAGGTTATCTGATATTCGGGGTTGATCCTTCAGATGCCAATCAGTGGATTTCAATAGATACTGCAAGCCGTATTTTAAATTACTTCATGGTTTCAGTAACTTTGATAGTAGTTGCGATGCCAGAAGGCTTGCCGATGTCTGTAACACTGAGTCTTGCAATGAGTATGAAGAGAATGCTGCAGACAAACAATCTTGTAAGGAAGATGCACGCAACTGAAACTATGGGTGCTACAACTGTTATATGTACCGACAAAACAGGAACTTTGACTCAGAATCAGATGCGAGTTGCCTTTACTAACTTTGTAGTTGGCAATGATGAACCCATTATTATGGAGAGTATTGCTGTAAATTCAACTGCATTTCTTGAAATATCTGATGATGGTAAGATCAAGGCTCTTGGCAATCCTACTGAGGCAGCTCTTTTGCTTTGGCTTCATGACAGAGGGATAAATTATCTGGAGGTTAGAAACAGTGCAAAGATTATCGATCAACTTACCTTCTCCACTGAACGTAAATATATGGCTACTTTGGCTGAATCAGCATCTTTGGGTAGAAGGATTCTTTTTGTTAAGGGGGCTCCTGAAATAGTAGCTTCCAAATGTATTTCACTACCTGATGGTTTGAACGACTTGCTTCTAAAGTATCAGAATCAAGCAATGAGGACTTTGGCATTTGCTTACAAAGAAATTCCTGCAGAAGCGTGCAATGAGAAAATGGAAGTTCTATCTGAAAGAGGCCTGACTTATTTGGGAATGGTGGCAATTGCCGATCCTGTGCGGCCTGATGTTCCGGATGCTGTTGCAAAATGTCTTAAAGCAGGTATTGATGTTAAAATTGTTACGGGCGATACTCCGCGAACTGCATGGGAAATTGGACGCCAAATCGGTATAATTAATGACAATGATGGACCTGAGGTCATAATTACCGGAGTGGATTTTGAGGCTTTGACTGATGAGGAAGCTCTTGACCGTGTAATGGGACTTAAGATCATGTGCAGGGCGCGTCCAATAGACAAGCAAAGATTAGTGCAGCTTTTGCAGAAGAAAGGAGCTGTAGTAGCTGTTACTGGGGATGGAACTAATGACGCTCCGGCTCTCAATTATGCTCATGTTGGTCTTTCAATGGGCTCTGGTACTTCCGTCGCAAAAGAGGCAAGCGACATAACACTCCTCGACGACTCTTTCAACAGTATAGCAACTGCTGTCATGTGGGGGCGTTCATTGTATCAGAATATTCAGAGATTTATACTGTTTCAGTTAACCATTAATTTTGCAGCTCTTCTTATTGTCTTTATAGGATCTTTAATTGGCAAGGACCTCCCATTGACTGTTACTCAGATGCTTTGGGTTAATCTGATTATGGATACCTTTGCAGCCGGAGCACTTGCCTCCTTGCCGCCTGATGAACGGGTAATGGAGCGTAAGCCAAGAAAAGCTGATGATTTTATAATTACAAAAAAAATGGCTGTAATTATTATTACTTCGGGAGTAATTTTTGTCGTTTTTATGCTTGGACTATTGGAGTACTTTACTAATGATGCAGGTGAAATTTCCCGATATGATTCGTCGCGGTTCTTTACTTTTTTTGTAATGTTGCAATTTTGGAACATGTTCAATGCCAAAAGATTTGGTTCTTCAGAATCTGCATTCAGAGATATTACAAAAAGTAAGGGATTTCTTTTAGTCGGGCTGTTGATAGTTGCAGGTCAGGTATTGATTGTTCAGTTCGGAGGAGATGTTTTTAGAACTGAGCCTATCAGCTTGAGAGATTGGGTGCTTATAATTCTTATTACTTCACTTGTACTTATAGTTGGAGAAGCTGCTGCGATTATTAAAAGAATAATTAAAAAATAATTTGATGTCATTGCAGGAAGGAGGTATACAAAAAGGTGAGTCTGCTGCAAAGAAGAGATACGACAATCATTCTTTGCTTGCCCAGATGCAACGTTTATGTGCGATAAGGGAGTATACTATTCAGGATATTAATTCCAAGCTTAGGAACAAAGGCTGTAGTGAACATGAAATATTGGAAATTGTTGGTAAACTTATAGAGGACAATTATATAAACGAGGAACGTTATGCATTTGCCTTTGTAAGAGATAAATCTACTCTTGCAGGATGGGGGCGAAAAAAAATTGAGTATGCATTGAAGAACAAAGGTATTGGTCAAACTGTTATTAAGATTGCTTTGGACTCTATATCGTCTGAATCTGACATTGCCTTACTTGAAAAACTTCTCCTTAAGAAAATAAATGAATTGAAGCCAAAGCTGGAGTCAAAGGATGATGGAACAAAGAAGCTAAGGGAGAAACTTTTGAGATTTGCTCTTTCAAGGGGCTTTTCTTATGAAGATATTTTAAAAGTTATTAACAAAACACTGGCTAATTTAGAGCCTGAATAAAACATTATTGAAATAAATGGTTAATCTGGAACAATTCAAGGAACTCCAGCAACGTACTTCTGCGTTGAGGAGGTCTCTTTGACATAGATGGGAAGAGAGAAAAAATAAAAGAACTTGAAGACAGGAGCTCATCTCCTGATTTTTGGGATGATCCCAAAAGTGCTGAATCATTTTTAAAAAATGTCTCATCAATTAAGTATTGGACTGATAAATTTGCATCTATAGAAACATCATTGGAGGATTTTGAGATACTATTGGACCTTGTCAGGGAGGATCCTGAACTTGAGGAAGAAGTGGATAAGGCATTCTCTCAAACTTTGAGACTAATCGAAGAGTTGGAAATGAGGAAGATGTTAGGTGAAGAGGGTGATAATCTTGGAGCAATTCTCAAGATAAACTCAGGTGCAGGAGGTACTGAAAGTAATGATTGGTCTTCAATGTTGATGCGAATGTATGCAAGATGGGGTGAGAGAAATAATTACAAGGTTCATATCTATGATCTTATAGAAGGAGATGAGGCAGGAATTAAATCTGTGACACTTGAATTTGAAGGTGAATATGCGTATGGTTACTTGAAGGCAGAGACAGGAGTTCACAGGCTTGTCAGAATTTCGCCATTTAATGCTCAGGGAAAGAGACAAACCACATTTTCTTCAGTTTTTGTTTATCCAGCTGTAGATGACACTATAGAGATTGAAATAAATCCTGGAGATTTAGAATGGGATACCTTTCGCTCCAGTGGGGCCGGAGGTCAAAATGTAAATAAAGTGGAGACAGGTGTTCGGGTTAGACATATTCCTACAGGTATTTCTGTAGAAAATACTGAAACCCGCTCTCAACTGGATAACAGGCAAAATGCATTGAGGATTCTTAAATCTCATCTCTATGAACTTGAATTGAGAAAGAGGCGGGAGAAGCAGGCTGAACTTGAAGGATCAAAGATGAAAATTGAATGGGGTTCACAGATAAGAAGCTATGTTCTTCATCCTTACAAAATGGTGAAAGATTTAAGGACAGGGTATGAAACTTCTGATGTGCAGGCAGTGTTGGATGGAGACTTGAATGATTTTATGAAAGCATTTTTGTTAGGAACATTCAAATGACAGATAATATGAATTGTTATTTAATTATAGAAATATGAATTTTAAGTTTCAGGAAATCTTTCCATTGGGGAACGATAAAACACACTATCACCTTCTTACAAAAAAATATGTCTCTGTTGCAAGTTTTGAGGGTCATGAAATACTTAAGATAGATCTTGAAGGAATAAGACTGCTTGTCAGACAGGCTTTCCATGATGTATCTTTTATGCTAAGGCCTGAACATAATGAACAGGTCGCCAGGATTTTGAATGATCCTGAAGCCAGTGCGAACGACAAGTATGTAGCTCTTACCATGTTACTAAATGCAGATGTCTCTTCAAAAGGTGTTCTTCCTTTTTGTCAGGATACAGGTACTGCAATTGTAATTGCAAAGAAGGGACAAAAGATCTGGACAGGAGGTGGAGACGAAGAGGCAATATCGCATGGAGTTTTTGATACTTATACTCAGGATAATTTGAGATATTCACAAAATGCTCCTCTCGACATGTATAACGAAAAAAATACAGGATGTAATCTTCCTGCCCAGATAGATATTTATGCAACCGATAATGATGAATATGATTTTCTTTGCATAGCTAAAGGGGGTGGTTCTGCCAATAAGACTTTTTTATTTCAGGAAACCAGAGCTTTGCTCAATCCTGATACTCTCGAGAAATTTTTAGTGGAGAAAATGAAAACTCTTGGTACCTCAGCCTGCCCTCCATATCATATTGCTTTTGTGATTGGTGGAACTTCTGCAGAGAGTTGTCTTAAAACTGTGAAACTTGCTTCTGCCAAATATCTTGATGCACTTCCTACAAAAGGCAACGAGTTGGGACATGCTTTTAGAGATGTTGAGCTTGAATCAAAATTACTACAGGCTGCACAAAAACTTGGTATAGGAGCACAATTCGGAGGCAAATATTTTGCACACGATATAAGGGTGATACGTCTTCCACGTCACGGTGCCTCATGTCCTGTCGGATTGGGAGTTTCATGCAGTGCTGACAGAAATATTAAGGGAAAGATAAACAAAGAGGGCATTTGGCTTGAGACTTTGGATGCTGATCCCATCAGACTTGTTCCTGAGCCCTTGAGATCCGGTAAAGCTGCTTATTCAGAGGGGATAAAGATAGATCTTAATCGCCCAATGAAAGAAATACTTGCCGACCTTTCACAATATCCTGTGTCAACTCTCTTGTTGCTTAATGGTACCATTATAGTCGCCAGGGATATGGCTCATGCTAAGTTAAAAGAGAGATTAGATGCCGGTGAGGATTTACCACAATATATTAAAGAACATCCTGTATATTATGCCGGACCTGCAAAAACGCCAAAAGGAGTGCCAAGTGGCTCATTTGGACCTACAACTGCCGGCAGAATGGATTCGTATGTTGATCTTTTCCAGGAACATGGAGGAAGCCTAATTATGATAGCTAAGGGTAACAGGAGCCAGCAAGTTACAGATGCCTGCAAAAAATACGGTGGGTTCTATCTTGGCAGTATAGGAGGTCCTGCAGCCATCCTGGCTAAAGACAGTATTAAAAAAGTTGAACTTATTGAATATCCAGAGTTGGGTATGGAGGCAATTTGGAAAATAGAAGTTGAGAACTTTCCTGCTTTTATTCTTGTTGATGATAAAGGGAACGATTTTTTTGCACAGTATAAATAAATTAAATCATTTAAATTGAAAATTGTTTTTTTCCTTATCGCTTTTTCGGTAATATCATTAATCGCTGCTTATCCGTTTGTTAGAGGGTTGCAGGCTTTTTCATATTCACGCTGGCTAAGTGTCATATATGCCACTATTTATATTTTTGCCTTCTTGGCTTTTATGTTAAAAATGTTTATCGGAGAGACAACGAACTCTTCGATTTCACTTTTTCTTTCAAGGGTTGGATTTACCTGGTTTATAGCTGTTATCTATTTTTCTCTTTTTGCACTTTCATTTGATTTGCTTAGGTTGATCAACCATTTTACTGGATTTTTCCCATCTTTTATTAAAGATAATTATCAGCTTGTTAAACTTCTATTGGCTGTTTTTGTTGGATTAGCTGTCTCATCTCTATTAATTTATGGCAATTGGAAATTTAATCATCCTGTGGTTAGAGAGCTATCAATAAAGATTGATAAACCTCTTCCGCCAGACGGAGTAAATATTGTGCTTGCAAGCGATATTCATTTAAGTACCATTATCAACAGAGATAAACTGACCCAATATGTGGCTCTGATAAACAGGCAAAATCCGGATTTGGTTTTAATTACAGGAGATATTTCCGACAGGAACATAAAGCCACTGATAGATGGAAAGTTGTCTGAGTTATTAGGTAGTATTACTTCAACTTATGGTACATATGCAGTTACGGGCAATCATGAATATTATGGTGGTGATAAAGAAGCACTTTATTCATATTACAGATCTTCGGGAATACATCTGCTGATAGATTCGGTAGTTGTTGTTAATGTTGGTGATGGTATTTTGAATATTATAGGAAGAGATGACAAAACCAACCATCACAGAAAAAGTCTGGGCATGTTGATCGAAGGTGTTGACAAAAAATGGCCGGTAATTTTAATGGATCATCAGCCCTACAATCTTCAGGAAGCAGAATTGGCAGGTGTAGATCTGCAAGTTTCAGGTCACACTCATCAAGGGCAGTTTTGGCCTGGAAGTTTTTTTGTGAAAAAGATGTATGAATTATCATATGGGTATAAAGTCAGAGGAAAGACACATTTCATTGTCTCTTCAGGCCTTGGTTTGTGGGGACCAGAATTTCGTATTGGGACTTCGTCGGAAATTGTCTTAATTCACCTTTTTTCTAAGAGTTGATTTTACCAGCTGCCACCTGCGCCACCTCCTCCGAAACTACCGCCTCCGAATCCTCCGAATCCACCTCCTCCAAATCCGCCTCTACCTAATCCTCCGCCAGAATATCCGCCAAACCGTCCTCCTCGTCCAGAAAGTAAAGACCCAAGTATTAACAAATCAAGAAAACCTGGGTCTTTTCTATTACCCCCTCCAAAATTAGTTGGTCCCTTTCTTTTGTTAACAATGGAAAAAATTATAAAGATCAGTACAATTCCGATGACGATCAACGCACCGAACAAAGAACTTCCCTCGCTTTGTGCAGCATATTCTTCGGAACTGAATTCACCTGCAGCTATTGGCATAATCACTTTAAGAGCCTCGACAATCCCCTCATAGTACTCTCCCAGCATAAAATGTGGAATCATCTCCTGTTCCACAATCCTTTTGCATATGGCATCAGGGAGAGCTCCTTCAAGGCCATAACCAGTAGCTATAAAAGCTTCACCACGTTCGTCATGTCTTTTAGGTTTTATAAGTATAACGATACCATTATCAAATTTTTCCTGTCCGACTCTCCACTCTTCACCAATTGAATAGGCCATCTGTGATCTTTCCATGCCTCCGAAATCGTTTAACGTCACGATGACAATCTGGTTGGAGGTTTTGTTTGCAAAATTTACCAGAGTATCTTCGAGATATGTACTTTGCTCTGGTGTAAGGATGACAGCGAAATCATTCACAAGTCTCGGAGGAGATGGCCTTTTAGGAACCTGGGCGAGTACTGAAGTTACTGCTATAGTCAATAGGACCAGAAGAGTCAGTGGCTTATTCACCAAACGATATTTCATTGCTCTGTTCATTAGTGTCGTCTGTTTTATGGGGAAAGTAATCTCTTAATTTATCTCCTGTCATTCTTATAGCAATTCTAAGTCCATCAACTATTTGATTGGATGCAAAATGAGAGACAAGAACATCTTTAACATCATCCCAGAACCCTTCCGGGACTGTTGAATTGATCCCTGCATCTCCAATTATTGCAAGTTTCTTTGATTCATATGCAATATATATCAGGACAGCGTTTCGCTCCTTTGTTCGGTACATTTTTAAAGCATTAAATACAGTAATTGCCCTGCTGATTGGATCTGAATTACATTTGCTTTCAATATGTACCCTTATCTCACCGGAAGTATTAAGTTCCGCAGATTCTATTTCCTTAATCAATAAGGACTTATCTGAATCTGAAAGAAATTTTGAGGCAGCCACAATTAAAATTCAACTTTTGGTGGTTGTTCTGTCCCCTCATTTGCTTCGAAATATGGTTTTCTCTCGAAACCAAAGAGAGAAGCTATAATATTTTTTGGAAATTGACGGATATAGGTATTAAACCCTCGTGCAGCGTCATTGAACTTCTGTCTTTCTACTGTAATCCTGTTTTCAGTTCCTTCAAGTTGTGCTTGTAATTCCAAAAAGTTTTGGTTTGCCTTTAAATCAGGATAACGTTCAACTACAACCATCAATTTGTTCAGTGCATTTGTCAGTTCACCCTGAGCTGCCTGAAATTTTTCCATGGCGTCTGGAGTCATGTTTTTTGGGTCTATTGTGGTCTGCGTAGCTTTGGATCTTGCATTGACTACACCTTCAAGAGTTTCCCTTTCATGTGTGGCATAACCTTTGACAGTAGCCACTAAATTTGGAATAAGGTCAGCACGACGCTGGTAAACATTTTCAACCTGAGACCATGCAGATGTTACTCCCTCTTCTTGGGCAACCATTTTGTTATAAACTCGCATTCCCCAAAAGAGAAAAATGAGCAGAATTGCTAATATCACCAAAATTACAATTGTTCCTTTTGATAATTTCATAATTTAATCTAATTAATTTATTAATAATGATTTAAACAAGTTAGAGACTTTTTCTGACACATCTAACAGATGCACCAAAATACTCTTTTGTCACATAATTATATGGAAAATCAGGACTGTCAAAATAGATGTAACGATATTCAGCAAAATTTGAATCTTTTTCGGTTGATGACCACCAGAACCCGAAAGAAAACAAATTTTCAAAACGATTTAAATTATTCATCATACACCCTGCTGGAAGTGCATTCCAGGTAAAAAGATTTTTTTGGGCATTATCCGGGCTGTATTTCCATATATTGTTATCGTTTAGCTGTGCGTTGACAGTTAATTTTTCTCCCAGACCTCTCCAAGAATCGTGAAAAGGAAGAGTGGTGTATCCATTAAGTACCTTTGCCAAATTCTCCCAGTCTTCTGCTGTAGGAACAGACCAGCCGGGAGGACACACACCGCGAGGTCCTTCGCCCAGTCCGCTTTTACTGATGTTGTCGGTTGCCTCAGACCATGTGTAAAGTCTGCCCATAAATATGGCAAGAAGTGTTTCATCTTTGTATGCCTTACCGGCACTTTCATAATTTAAGTTGTAGTTGAACCAGTCAAGGTCACCTATGGTTGAATAGTAATAAACTTTACCATCTCTTGGATCAGTTATATATTCTCCGCTTTTTTTCAATCCTTTGAGACTGTTTTCGGAAGTAATATCAATAACCTTAACAGCCAGTGAGTTTGACTTGGAATAAAAACCATCTGCAGATGCAGAAACGGTTACAGTATAATCACCTGTCGTAGATGGTGTTGTAATTATAATATTCTGACCTTCAGTTGTGTCAGCACTGAATCCAACTGTTATCCATTTGTATGTTATACCTGATGTGGGATTAGTTATCCCGGTTGCATTAAGCTCAATCTGGGTAGAAACAGGCAGGTACTCTTGACATTTGAAAGAAAGTGTACCTTCCATATATTCGGATGTAGTTTCGTCTTCATCGTCTTTGTTACAGGATGAAATGGTTAGAAGCATGAAAGCTATAATTGGCAAAAGGAGAATTGTGAATCGTCTCATATGATTGAAAGAGTCTTTATTTCGTACAAATATAATTTTATTTATTCTAAATTTGTGCCAAAATGGTTCTTATTATGAATTGTTCTAAAAGAGTTAATGAATTAGTTGTATTTCTGTTGTTGGCTATTGTTACGACAAGTTGTGAGAAGAAATTAATTTACAGGACAATTGACGGCTTCACTCAAGGGACAACATACCATATAGTATACTCAGTTGACGGGGCGGATTCTTTGGACGAAGTGGTCAACGAAGTTTTAAGTGCAATTGACAATTCACTCTCTGTTTACAATGATTCTTCTTTGATCTCAAGGATCAACAGGGGGGAAAATATTCCCCCCGATGCGTTTTTTGTTGAACTATTCAATAAATCGAGGGAGATTTACGATTTAAGTTCGGGAGCGTTTGATATTTCTGGAGCTCCTCTCTTTGATATTTGGGGTTTTGGCTTTAAGAACAGAGAAAAAGTGACTCAGGAGGATATTGATAGTATTAAAACCTTTGTAGGAATGGACAAAATCTGGATAGATAATGGCAGGGTGAAAAGAAGTGATTCGAGAGTTACTCTTAATATGAATGCTGTAGCTCAGGGATATACCTCAGATGTTATGGCGCGTAAGTTTGACAGTTTGGGAGTAAGCAACTATATGATTGAGATAGGGGGAGAGATCTTCTGCAAGGGTCATAATCCTAAGGGGCATGAATGGAATGTGGGGATTGACAAACCTGTAGAGGGTAATTTTATTCCCGGAGAGGAGTTGCAGGCAGTAATTGCACTTTCTGGGAAAGGTCTTGCAACTTCAGGCAATTATAGAAAATTTTATGAAGAAGGTGGTAAAAAATATTCTCATACAATTGATCCTCGAATTGGGTATCCTGTTACACATTCATTGCTAAGTGCTACGGTAATTGCCCAAGATGCAATGACTGCTGATGCTTTGGCAACTTTTTTTATGGTTGTAGGCCTTGATGAGGCAATAAAATTTCTTAATGACAGGCGCGATATTGACGCTTATCTGATTTATTCGGAAAATGGTCAATTCAAGGTATATAAGACTGCTGGGGTTAAAATTGTTAAAATAAAATAAGAGTGAGGCTGTTATGGCAAATACTATTTCACGAAGAAGTTTTCTGAAGAGTTCTGTAGTAGCAGGAGCTGCTTTGGGATTAGGCTTTTACGATTCCAAAAAGATTGGAGTCAAAAGTCAGTTTGATGCGATTATTTCCAATGGAGTTATCTATGTGGGCGATGGTTCTTCTCCATTTAAAGGCTCTATAGGAATTAAAAATGGAAAAATCGCGGCTATCGGAGATATTGGGGACAGTGCAGACAGTATTGTTAATGCCGAAGAAATGGCTGTGTCTCCGGGGTTTGTAGATATTCACTCTCATACTGATGGGAATATCAGATATGCGAAATTAGGAGACAGTAAAATTTATCAAGGGATTACTACCGATGTAAGTGGAAACTGCGGAGATAGCGTTTTCCCTCTTGGGGGGTGGAAAAGCATTTCTGATTTCAATAATGAGATGGAAAAGATGGGAATAGGGGTTAACATAAGAAGTTTCATAGGACAGGGCACGTTGAGACATGTTGTTATAGGAGATAATAATGTTCCGGCCACTAAAGATCATATTAAGAGGATGAAATATCTTCTCGAGGAAGAACTTGAAAAAGGAGCAATAGGATTGACATGCGGGCTTGAATATACACCCGGTTCATATGCTTCGGACGATGAAATCGTAGAGTTGTTGAAAGTGGTTGCTAAACACGACAAAACATTTGCAATTCATATGCGCAATGAAGATGACAGAGTTGAAGAAGCTGTTGCAGAAAGCATTGACATGGCAAGACGTGCAAAAGTAAGATTACAGATATCGCATCTTAAGACTCAAAATGTTGCTAACTGGCACAAAGCGCCCAAACTTATTAAACAAATAGAAGATGCAAGAGCATCAGGAATAGATATAGCCTTTGACCGTTATCCATATACGGCTTTTTCAACCGGAATGTCTGTTTTTATTCCTTTGGATTATCGTCAGGGCTCTACAGATGAGATAATTGCCCGTTTAAAAGACGATAAGCAGTCTAAAGAAATTGCAAAATATTTAAACAATAAACTTGAAAAACTGGGCGGAGCTAAGAATGTTATGGTAACGTCAGCACGTTTGGCGGAGAATAGACAATTTGTTGGACGTAATGTCGAAGAATGCGCTGCCATGACAAATCTTTCTCCATGGGAGTTTATGCGAAAAATACTTATAGATGAGCGCCTTGTCGTGGACATAGTTGGGTTTGCGATGAACGAAGACAATTTAAAGATGTTTTTATCCCATCCTATGGGAATGCCTATTACAGACTGCAGTGCTTATTCTCCTGTGGGGAAACTTGGAGAGAATATGCCTCATCCCAGAGCATATGGTTCTTTTCCAAGATTTGTTGGCAAGTATTGTCGAGACGAAAATCTTATGGATTTAAGTTCAGCTGTCAGAAAATGTACATCTCTTCCTGCGTCGAGAATAGGATTAAAGGAGAGAGGCCTGCTAAAGGTTGGCTATTATGCAGACATTTTGGTATTCAATCCCCTGACAATCATCGATAAGGCCACTTATTCAGAGCCTCACCAATTTGCTGCAGGCATTAATCACATTTTTGTCAACGGAGTTTGGACAATAGCCAATGGAGTACCTACAGGGAAACTTGGCGGAAGAACAAGTTAATCTCAATCTTCTCTTAGAGTTTCATTTTTTTCAAAAGCATCAACAATTTTTGAAACGAGGGGATGCCTGACAATATCTCCTCTATCGAAGTTAATTATTGACACGCCTTTAATATGTTCACACAGCCCGGCACCTTTAAGTAATCCTGAGTCGGCTCGTCTTGGAAGGTCAATTTGTGTGGCATCGCCGGTAACGATAAATTTTGAATCAAAGCCCATTCTTGTAAGGAACATTTTAAGCTGTCCTAAAGTTGTATTCTGTGCTTCGTCAAGTATTACGAATGCATTTTCAAGAGTTCTTCCTCTCATATATGCGAGAGGAGCTATTTGTATAACACCATCCTCCATGAGAGTTTCAAGTTTTTTTGTGGGAAGCATGTCTCTTAAAGCATCATAAAGCGGCTGTAAATAGGGGTCAAGCTTCTCCTTCATATCACCGGGAAGAAAACCGAGTCTTTCACCTGCTTCAACAGCAGGCCTTGTAAGCACCAATCTTCTCACTTCACGATTTTTGAGTGCTCTTACGGCAAGAGCAATTGCTGTATATGTTTTTCCTGTTCCGGCAGGACCTATAGCAAAAATAAGATCATTTTTTTCATATTCTTCTACTAGCCGAATCTGATTTTTAGTCCTTGCCCTGATAATTTTGCCGTCTGTCCCATAAACGATTATATTGCTAAAATCTGTTTGTGACATGGTGCCTTCAACTGTATCAGACTCAAACAGAGATGAAATATCTGCCTCATTAAGGTGCATTTTCCGTTGCTTTATTTGGATTAGTTTGTGAACAGCCTCTTCAAATAAGGCAGTATCTTCAGCACTGCCTTTAACCAGTATTTCGGATCCTCTTGCAGTTACTTTAAGTTTTGGAAAATAGCTGCAAAGCAGCTCAAAAAGCTTATTGTTCACCCCGTAAAATTCAATCGGATTAATTTCATCCAGAATGATTATTCTTTCTGTCATTTTATAGTGATATTTTTTCTGTTTTTATATTCTTCCCCAGGGATGACCGAATAATTAGCGGATTTATGACCGGGTCGTTCAGTAAAAATAGTTTTACATTCGGGGGGAAGAATTTTTTTCTCTCCATTTACTCCTTTATAGAATAATATTTTGGCCATCAGACCATTTCGTGTATTTGGTGCCGTCATGTTTGATATGACATTTCCAAGAGAATAGAAAGTAATATGCTTAATATCGCCATTGTCAAGTTGATATATTGCAATATCCTGTGATACATGAGGATGTGACCCAATTATAATATCCACTCCATTTTTGAAGAAAAAATTCTCAACTCTTTCTTGAGAGATATCATGTTTTAATGAATATTCAACTCCCCAATGCAGACAAGCAATAATAAAATCAGGATTTAGATTTTTACTTCTGGCAATATCTGTTTTGATCTGATTTGTGTCGATGATGTTTACAACAAAAGGTGTCGGGATATTGTTACCATTGATTCCGTAAGTATAATTCAGAAGTGCTACTTTAATACTCTTTTGATTAATAATAAGAGGATCTCTCGTTATTTTCTCTTCCATGTTTCTGTAAATGCCTGTAAATTTGACGTTCAGAGTATCATAGAGATTGATAGTCATCTCAATACCTGTTTTACCCTTATCACAAATATGGTTATTTGCAGTAAGAAAAATATCAATTCCGGCATCACATGCTGCTGTAAGCAGTGACGAAGGAGAGCAAAATACAGGATAACCTGAGTATGGAGTAGGCCCGAATACTGTTTCCATGTTTGCTATTATGACATCGGCACTGTTGAAATCATCCTTGAGATATTGAAAACAGGAAGTGTAGTTATAGGATAGAGGGTCATTAGCATCCTTGCCCCTGATATGTGCAGCATCAAGTTGGGCTTTATGCTGCATGATATCCCCTAAAAAAAGCAACTTTAATGTATCCGCCCTGAAATTCAGCGGTAATGAGAAAAACAGCTGCAGATATATCAAAAAGAAGATTCTCATAAATTATTTCAAATATACATTTATTTTTCTCTTAATGCTAAAATATGTACTTTTGTTAATATACAAATTTCTTATACATTAGCATATTATGAAGAAGTCTGCGGTTGTTCCGTTAATTATTGCGACCTTGCTGTTAATCAGTGGGTGTGACTGGATAAGAGGACAGCTCGGAATGCCTACCTCTTCTGAACTTGATGCATTAAGAAGAAGTAGGAATACTACACAGGTGCAGATAGATACACAGTCTAAAACATTTGAAAAATCTGGCAAAACAGACAGCACTTTAACCTCTGTCGAAAATAAAGATTCAGTACTCCACAATAGATATTATATTGTTGCAGGAAGTTTCAAGGATCAGAATAATGCCCGCAAGATGGAAGATATTCTCAGGAAGAACGGATATACTCCTGTAACCCTCGAAATGAAAAACGGCTTTTCAATGGTTACAGCCGGAGCTTTTTCATCGGAAAATGAGGCTATGAAAGAGATGAACTTATTGCTGGAAAAAGAATTTTCTCCTGGAGACCTCTGGATATATGATGCCAATACAAATAAACACAAATAATTATTGTACACTATTTATAATGAAAACTACACCATTTACACAGAAACACATAGCTCTTGGCGCCAAGATGGTCCCTTTTGCAGGATATAATATGCCGCTGGAGTATGTTGGCATTAATGAAGAACATAATCACGTCAGGAACTCAGTCGGAGTGTTTGATGTATCACACATGGGAGAAATTTGGGTCAAAGGCCCTAATGCACTTCCTTTCCTTCAGTACACAACTTCCAATGATGTTTCCTTGCTGTTTCCGGGCAAGGTTCAGTATTCATGTTTTCCTAACGGCAAGGGTGGCATCGTTGATGATCTTCTGGTATATTGCATAGATCCTCTTACATATTTACTGGTAGTAAATGCATCTAATATAGATAAGGATTATGCTCATCTTTCAACTATTGCTCCGAAATTTCACATTACTCCAGGCAAGGAACTTTACAATGCTTCAGACGAGATCTGCCAACTTGCTGTTCAGGGTCCTTTTGCATTAAAAGCCATGCAGAAGATTTGTGACGTCAATGTTTTCGATATGGAGTATTACACTTTCCGAAAACTCACAATAGCCGGTATAAAGGATGCGATCTTCTCCATAACCGGTTATACAGGTTCAGGTGGATGTGAGATTTATGTTGCAAATGAAGATGCCGACAAACTGTGGAATGCTGTTTTTGAAGCGGGTAAGGAGTTTGACATTAAGCCGGTGGGGCTTGGAGCAAGAGATACTCTTCGTCTTGAGATGGGTTTCTGTCTTTATGGAAACGATATTGACGATACAACATCTCCAATAGAAGCTGGATTGAGTTGGATAACCAAGTTTAATGATTCAAAGGGAGATTTTATAGATCGTGATTATCTGCTTAAGCAGAAGAACGAGGGAGTCAAACGTAAACTGATAGGATTTGAGCTTATTGAAAAAGGAGTGCCAAGACATGGTTATTCAGTTTGTGATGCAAATGGCACAGTAATTGGTGTAGTTACTTCAGGAACAGTAGGACCTTCTGTTAAGAAGCCGATAGGCATGGCATACGTTACTCCGGAGTTCAGCAAAGTTGGTAGTGAGATTTATATTAAGATTAGAGAAAAGCTTTTAAAGGCAGTGGTTGTGAAAACACCTTTTTATAAGACTGCACAATAAGCCGATAATGAACGATTTTAATTGGGCAGAAGAGTTGTATTGTACTATTACTGTGATTGCAATGCCAATGTAGTCTATCAAAATGGATCAAAAGATAATTAGACAAAAACATGCCGAAATTCAGATTTGTTCATAATAACATTAATGTCAGAAATTTGGACATTAGCCTTGATTTTTACAAGGAAGCTCTTGGTCTCAATGAGGTTAGAAGAATCACTCCTGAAGATGGATCCTTTATAATTGTTTATCTTTCGGACGGAGAATCTGAACACCAACTTGAACTTACATGGCTTAGAGATTGGAATAGACCATACAATCTTGGTGACAACGAATTTCATCTCGCATTTAGAACTGATGACTTTAATGCTGCTCATCAACAACATGCTCAAATGGGTTGTATATGTTTTGAAAATCCTCAAATGGGTATTTATTTTATAAATGATCCCGACGGATATTGGATTGAGGTATTACCATTGAGAAAGCACCCTTAAGAAAACTCATGAATATTAAAAAGACTGTACTTTATATACTTCTCTCTTTGTTTCCTTTGACGCTTTTGTCGCAGGAAGAGACTGTTTTGAGACTTAAAAATCATATCGAGGTTTTAACCTCTGATTCTCTTATGGGGAGAATGGCCGGGACTCCTGGCGAGAAAGCAGCTTCAATCTATATTCAAAAAGAACTCTCAAAATTGGGGATAGAATCAATGTTTGGAGACGAGGGAGAAATTTTCTCTTTTCTTTCAACATTTGGGGATACGATTTCTTCACAAAATGTAGCAGGAATTATTGAGGGGTATGACCCGAAACTCAGAGATGAGTTAATAGTCGTTGGCGCACATTACGATCACCTTGGATTTAATAAGCTTGAAATTAACGGCAGAGAAGTGACTCAGATTTTTCGAGGGGCTAATGATAATGCATCAGGAACAGCTGTGATGCTTGAAGTTGCAAGAGAGTTGGTTAAAGTTTCCTTTGATTTGCGCCGTTCTGTTATATTCATTGCTTTTGGAGCTTCTGAGACCTCACTTACAGGATCTTGGTATTTCCTGGAGAGTGGCGAAAGTTTCAAAGACAGGATTAAGCTGATGATAAACATTGACCAGGTTGGCACTTCTGAAGGAGAGTACCATCCGATTGCTTATATATACCCTTCTATTAATCAGCTCACTGATATTGTTAAAAATGTTTCTGCCAAGCCGGTTATGATTTTGCCGGAAATAAGAGGAAATGACACTTTCTCTTCCGACCATATTAATTTTGTTTCACAGGGAATACCGGTGATTATGTTTACGACTGCCCTGAGAAAAAAACTGCCATATGATAAGGAGGAAAATGAGAAGCTTGATTTAGAAGGCATGGCGTCATTGACTCACTATATTGCAGAGCTTGTACATACTGCAGCTAATATGGATATAATTGTTTCGGACACATCCGCAAAGCAAAAAGAGAGTGTTGAAAAACACGAGAAATCTGAAGGTGAAAGAGTTTATACACTTTATGATGTTGACAAAAAGCCATCATTTCTTAACGGTGGCGAGGAACAATTTCTTAACAGATGGATATATGACTACATAAAATATCCAAAAGCTGCAATTGAAAATGGAATTCAAGGGAAAGTCATTGTAGAATTCGTCATAGAGAAAGATGGCTCTGTTACTTCAGTAAAAGTTGTCAAATCTGCTGGAGACCTCTTGGATGCTGAAGCTGTTAAAGTTATTTCGGCTTCGCCAAAGTGGAAACCTGGCATGAAAGGCGGAGAAGCAGTACGTGTCAAGATGGCTGTTCCTGTAGAATTTAAACTGAGAAAATAGCTTTTTTTGACTACCTTTGCAGCTTATATTATTTAAGCGAAAAATGGAGTACAATTTTCTTGAGATTGAGAAAAAGTGGCAGAAGTATTGGTCAGATAATGAAGTGTTTAAGGTTGAAATTGATCCTTCAAAGCCGAAATATTACGTATTGGACATGTTCCCATATCCTTCGGGAGCAGGGTTACATGTAGGACATCCGCTTGGATATATTGCAAGTGACATTTACAGCAGATATAAGCGGCTAAAAGGCTATAATGTCCTTCATCCCATGGGTTATGATGCGTTTGGCCTCCCTGCTGAACAATATGCAATTCAGACAGGCCAGCACCCGGCAGTTACTACAGAAAAAAATATAGCAAGATATAGAGAACAGCTCGATCGTATAGGATTTTCCTATGACTGGTCAAGGGAAATTCGCACATGTGATCCTTCTTATTATAAATGGACACAGTGGGCATTTCTCGAGATGTTTGCACATTGGTATAATATTGAAACAGATAGAGCTGAAAAGATATCGGATCTTATTACTGTCTTTGAGAAGGAAGGCAATTTAAACATAAAAGCTTCATGCAGTAATGTTAAAAAATTTACTGCTGATGAGTGGAATCAATTTTCAGAAAAGGAGAAAGCCGATATTCTCATGTGTTACAGAATAGCTTATCTTGGTGAAACATCCGTAAACTGGTGCTCTGCTTTAGGGACTGTACTTGCAAATGACGAAGTTAAGGATGGAGTTTCAATAAGAGGAGGTTATCCTGTAGAGCAGAAAAAAATGCGTCAGTGGCAGTTAAGAGTTTCTGCCTATGCCGAAAGGCTTTTGAAAGATCTTGACAGCCTTGATTGGACAGATTCGCTCAAAGAGATGCAACGTAACTGGATTGGCCGCTCAGAAGGAGCAGAGATGATCTTTAAAGTCAGCAATGGATTACAGGAGTTTGACATGGAGATATTTACTACAAGGGCTGATACAGTATTTGGCGTGACTTTCATGGTTCTTGCTCCTGAAAGTG
>Ga0116189_1000381_pt1 | contig 43207 bp, 35 predicted proteins | sample AD_JPNTR3_MetaG_FD_89895 | JGI IMG/M metagenome (GOLD analysis project Ga0116189, IMG submission 89895) | Active sludge microbial communities of municipal wastewater-treating anaerobic digesters from Japan - AD_JPNTR3_MetaG | ecosystem: Engineered > Bioreactor > Anaerobic > Digestate | place... | reverse complement strand
TATGGAGCGGGCGATGGGAATCGAACCCACGACTAGAGCTTGGGAAGCTCCTGTTTTACCATTAAACCACGCCCGCAAGTAATATTTATATTAGCTTTTCGTGGCGGTTTTGTCAATTCTTTAGACATATTTTCATAAATTACGACATCGATAAAAACTCACCCCGCGCGCGGCGAGAGTCATTTTGCTTGATATTTCAACGCCTTTTTGCTAATATAATAGGTATCTTAAAATTATAAAGAAGGTATAAATGAAATATATAGTGATTTTAGGCGACGGCATGGCCGATTATCACCGCGGCGTTTTAGGCAACAAAACTCCTCTCGAACTTGCGAAAAAACCTGCCATCGACAGACTTGCAAGACTGGGACAGGTGGGACTTATCAAGACCATCGACGACGGACTGAATCCCGGAAGCGACGTGGCAAATCTAAGCGTATTGGGTTACGACCCCAAGAAGTATTATACGGGAAGGTCGGCGCTGGAAGCGCTCAGCGTGGGCGTAAAAATGAGCGACAACGACACCGTTTTCAGAGTAAACCTCGTGACGCTCAGCGAGGCACCCATACTTGAAGACCGCGTAATGATCGATTACTCGGCTGGAGAAATCACCTCCGGGGAAGGACGCGAACTTATTAAGACGATAGATGAAAACTTGGGCGGCATGATTAATTTCTACGCCGGCACAAGCTACAGAAATCTCGCGCTTCTCCCCGGCACGCAGTGCTCTACCGAGTTCACTCCGCCCCATGACATCGCCGACAAAAAAGTAGGACCTTACTTACCCAAAGGCGAAGGTAGCGCGATATTCTCCACCCTCATTGAAAGAAGCATGGAGATATTGAAGGAGCATCCGGTAAACCTCGCCCGCGTCGAGCAAGGCAAACGACCCGCAAACAGTATCTGGTTCTGGGGAAAGGGTACAAAGCCCATGCTGCCGAGCTTTAAGGAAATGTACAACCTTAACGGCGCCATGATAAGCGCGGTTGATTTGTTAAAAGGCATTGCGGTGGGCTGCGGAATGGACGTAATAAACGTCGAGGGCGCGACGGGCACCTTAAGCACAAACTTTCTCGGCAAGGCGATGGCGTGCGTGGATGCTCTCAAAGACCATGATTTTGTCTACGTGCACATCGAAGCGCCCGACGAGTGCGGACACCAGGGCGACGGCGAAGGCAAGATAAGGGCTATCGAAAAAATCGATGAAGTGGTCAATTACGTCGTGGAAAAAATGGACGAAAACAACGAGGAATACTGTATCGCCGTACTCCCCGACCACGCGACCCCCCTTATTTTAAGAACACACGTAAGCGAGCCGGTCCCGTTTATTGTTTACAATTCCGTCCGTCCCGCCAACAGCGGACTGGGTTATACCGAACATGAAGGCGCGAAAGGCGTATATCTTAGCAACGGCCGCGCCCTTATACAATACATGTTAAAGTGCTGAAAAAAAGAGGAAGATGATATGAGAAAACTTACTACAAAACAACTTCGCGAAGAATATCTCAAGTTTTTTGCCGAGAGAGGACACACGATAATTCCCAGTGCTTCTCTTATCCCCGACAACGACCCGACCGTGCTTTTCACAACGGCGGGCATGCACCCCCTTGTGCCTTTCCTTATGGGAGAGAAACACCCCGGCGGCAAGAGGCTTGCCGACGTGCAGAAGTGCGTCAGGACGGGCGACATCGACGACGTGGGCGATGCCACACACTGCACATTCTTTGAAATGCTGGGCAACTGGTCTCTCGGCGACTACTTCAAGGAAGAGAGCATAAACTTCAGCTTTGACTTTCTTACCAAAGTATTGGAGATTCCGATTGAGAAACTCGCCGTGAGCGTGTTTGCGGGCGACGAGGACTGCCCGAGGGACGACTTCAGCGCAAGTGTCTGGGAAAAACTCGGCATAAAGAAGGAAAATATCTATTACCTGCCCAAGAAGAACAACTGGTGGGGTCCCGCCGGAATCACAGGTCCCTGCGGTCCCGATACCGAGATATTCATCATCCGCGATCAACCCAAGTGCAGCGAGGAGTGCTCTCCCGCGTGCGACTGCGGCAAGTTTGTCGAGATATGGAACAACGTGTTCATGGAGTACGACAAGCAGTCCGACGGCACGTTTAAGCCCTTAAAGCAGAAAAACGTCGACACGGGTATGGGCCTTGAAAGAACTGTCGCCATGCTAAATGGCTTTGAATCTGTATACGAAACCGACGTTTTCGCGCCGATAATTAGCATACTTAGGGAAAAGAGCGGAAAGGGTGACGAATATATAAGGGAAATGCGCATAATTGCCGACCACATAAGGACGGCGACTTTCATGATGGGCGACGAGAAGGGCATTACTCCCGGCAACGTCGACCAGGGGTATGTACTGCGCAGGCTGATAAGAAGAAGTCTCCGTTTTGCGCGCAAACTCGAGCTTGACGCGGCCTCTCTCGCCGAAATCAGCAAGGTTTATATCGACCAATATGCGCCTTATTATGGCGAATTACGCCAAAATGAGCATAAAATAATAGAAGAACTCAACAAGGAGACCGAAAAATTCGAAAAGACGCTCAATCAAGGTCTCAGAGAATTTGAAAAGCTCCTTAAATACATTCAGGACAAGCGCATAAGCGGCAAGGCGGCGTTTAAGCTTTACGACACCTACGGCTTCCCGATAGAAATCACTGTTGAACTTGCAAAAGAAAATGGTATAATAGTAGATGTGGAAGGGTTTGAAAACGCCTACAAAGAACATCAGGCCAAGTCCCACGCGGGCGCCGAACAGAAATTCAAGGGCGGACTTGCCGACCACACCGAGGAGACCTCGAAGCTCCACACGGCAACGCACCTATTAAACGCGGCGCTTAAGAAAGTGCTTAACGACGACACCATTCAGCAGAAAGGCAGCAACATAACTGCCGAAAGACTGCGCTTTGACTTTAACTTCCCCCGTCCGCTTACCCCCGAGGAAATAGCGCAGGTGGAAGAGGAAGTCAATAAAGCGATACAAGCGGGCTACGACGTTGTTTGCGAAGAAATGCCCCTTGAAAAAGCCAAAGAGAAGGGCGCGGTGGGCGTGTTCAGCGACAGATACGAGGCCAACGTAAAGGTCTATTCCATCGGAAATTACTCTATGGAAATCTGCGGCGGACCCCACGCGGCCAACACGAGAGACCTCGAAAACTTCAAAATAGTCAAGGAACAATCTTCCTCAAGCGGAGTCAGGAGGATAAAAGCGGTTATCGGGAATAACAACGCGAACATAACGGACTGACGGCGGAGGCCACATGAAATCAATTCGCAAGATCACGGTTCTTATACTGGCGCTCGTACTGGTTGCGAGCCTTTGTTCTTGCGATTTATTTTCTTCGGGCAAAAGCGACGACAGTAATACCGGCGGGCAGAAAGTCGCAAAGCCCGAATTCACTCTCGCGCTCTCGAATTATAAATCCCTGACCGCCAAGAGGTCCGATTTTGACGGCAAAGTAGTGTTTACTCTTTACGGCAAGCCCAATGCGAAAGGAAGCGGAAGCCCCTATACGGCCGGGCAAAAAGTCACCATGAAGCGCATTCAGAACGGTTCCAAAGTATACATTGACGGTGAGGTCGGAAGCTGCGACCTCAATGGGGACATGAGGAGTTTCCTATTATCATTGAAGGCTGTTGTCGGTAGTTTTTTGTCAAAGAAAGAAGCCGATACGGTGAAAAACGTCATCGGATATCTTGACGGAACAAACACCGTAAGCTTTTTGCTTGGATACGACGAAAAGACGACCTCATATAATTTCAAAGGTAGTATTTTTCAGGTTTTGAATAAAGACGTGATTAAGAAAGACGAGGTATATCTTGCCGTGAACGACGAGTATATCCAGAGCTTTTTTGACAACAAAAACATAGATATTAACCTCGAACTTGAAAAATATCTGATGTTCTCCACCTTTGTCAATTTTAACAAAGAGGCGGGGTGGATAAGCAAGGATACGGCAAGCGGATTTTTTGACACGGTAAACGCAGTATGCAACTACCAGATGAACGCGGCGAGCGACAAGATTTACAATTACATAGTAAATACCGTTGAGAACTTTTTCGGTAGCCTTGACGTGGCAAAGTACGCCTCCGACATAAGAAAATACAACGAGTGTATAAATATTGTCAAAAGCTGGATTTCCATGGGAGAGAGCACCGTCAACGCCACAGTAAATAAGGACAATCTCCCTGTAAAAATGCAGACTGCAATCCGCATAAACATCAATATCAATATCGAACAACTGATACAAGTATTGAACATAATATTTGAGGAAAGTACAGAAACAATCAGAGGTTTAATCAATAATATTATTACGTCAAAGTTTGGCGATAACACTCTCAGCATGAGCGTTGATATCAGCTTTGACGAGACATTCAAGTACAACGAAAAGAGCGTAAGTTTAGATGATGCCGACCTTGACCTGTTTATAGACGCAAAAGAGGAGAAGGAAGGCAGGATCTCTTACATTATACGCGAGGATAAAGAGGAAACCAACGGAGTTTCCGACGATGATTGACAATACATCGGCAAGGAAGGGGTAAAACCCCGCAGCCCCCGCTACTGTAGTGAGGTAAAGGCGATAAGGCCACCGAAAGGGAAGGCCCGCCGCCGTGAAAACGGTCTCGAGTCAGGACACTTGCAGAGTATTAATACATATACGGAGGGTATAGACAAATGAAAAAGCCAAAGGGCTTGATTTTTCTTGTTGTTCTCATTTTACTTTTTTCCTTAACTGCGTGCGCAAAAAGCAATTCCGGCGAAAAGACCGTAACGCTTGTTATCGGCGAGGGCGACGGGCAGAAGGTTTTTGCGTCGTATAAAACCGATGCCGAATATCTCATTGACCTACTTAATGAGCTTGAAGAAAAGGGTGAAATAACTTTTTCCGCGACCGACAGCGCGCTGGGCGCCTATCTCACCGAGATAAACGGCATAACTTCGGGTGATGGCAAGTACATTATGGTACTTACCACCCTTGAAGAATATTGGGACACGACAGACTGGAAAATCGTAAAAACGTATGGCGGGACCGAGTACGTAAGCGCAATAGTCGGCATAAGCGCCCTTAAAATTTCCGACGGCGCGGGCTACATGATAGCGTTGGCGTAAAATGACAAAAAGCGCACTCTATATAAGGAGAATTGTGCTTATCGCACTGCTTGGCGCAAGCATTAACGCATTCAAGTTTCTCCTTCTGATTATTCCCTACAATGTGGAAGTTGTGACACTGCTTATTGTCGTCTACACCTACACTTTCGGACTTGGAATAGGCATGGGCGCAACCCTTGTGTTTTGCGTTCTCGAGGGCGTTTTCTGGGGCTTTGACCCGACCTGGCTCGTCGCCTACTTTATCCACTGGCATGTCGTATCTCTTTGCGCGTTCGGCGTAAAGAAAGCGGGACTCAAAAATCCTGTTATTGTTGCGGCCGTATTTGCCTTTATCACCTTGTGTTTCGGTTTTCAGAGCACGTTTACGTATATGCTGACAGGCGGCGCGGTAAAGGGGGCCAATTTCGGAAAGCGGTATATAACCCTGTACGCCTCGGGCATAACCTTTTATGCCGTTCACATCGCAAGCAGCTTTTTATCAATACTTGCCGGATTTAAGCCGCTGACCGAACTACTTGGTAAACTCGGCGCGAGGTATTTCGGAAACAGCGGATTATAAGTTGAAAAACCGCTTCGTACGGGCTATAATAATAGATATGAAATCGGTAGTAATTAACGGTAAAAAATACTTAGTCGAGGACAATTCCTCATTAAAGACGCTTCTTAAGGAGCTGGGCTTTACGTTTCCCTGCGGCGGAGAAGGAAAATGCGGCCGCTGCAGAATAACCTGCAACGAAATAAAAGCCACAGCCCTTGACAGCAGATTTCTTAACGAAAAACAGCTTGTCGGCGGAATTCGCCTTGCCTGCGACAAGAAGGTCGAGGATAATTACGACATAAAGGTCGACCCCGAATTGTTTGGCGGAGCAGAAAACGTAAAGAAACTTTCGGAATGCCGTGTATCGGCAGTTATAGGCTCCCAAAACGTCACAATAAGTATCCTTGATACCGACATTGTGGAAACCGTGACGCTGAAAAACCCGTTGACCGAATACGGCAATTTCTCTGCTCAGGCGGAGAAATACCCGTCCGACAGAGCGACCTTTTCAAAATTGCTCAGAAACTGCATAGGCAAAGAGAGCGTGGAGCTTTTTGAAAAGTACGGAGCGGCAAAAGCAGATACACTGTCTATCGCGGGAAACGAATTTTATATTAAAGCCCTTATGGGAATTCCCCTAAAAACCGAAGTCGACGACTATAACGAGCTTGCCGAAGACGACAATTTAAGTTTACCCACAGAGCTTGTTTACGTCCTGCCCGTAATTAACAGCTACATCGGCGGCGATATACTTTGCGAAACGGTAGAACTTAAGGAGAACAGTCTTCTTATCGACTGCGGCGACATCTGCGCGTTTGCCTATATAGGAGAAGAGGAAAACACCCTTGCCGCCATGTGGGATATGACTTATACCGAGCTGGAGCTTTCGGGCATCAAGGCGGCAGTCCGCACCATAATGAAGGGAAAGGAAGGCGCGCCTGCAGTGTACCTTTACGGCGAAAATGCCGGAAAAGTCGCCCCGATAATCGAAGAGCTTAATCTTACGCATATCGAGAACCCTTCAAAACGCATTGAAAACGCCGCGAAAGCCTGTCTTAACAGCCGCTTCAGGGCAAAACTCAATAAAGAGAAAGCAAGGAGCGTTTATCTCGACATCTTAGGAAGTGAGACCTTTCACGAGAATTTCGCGCGAAATGAATATAAGACCGAATAAGTAAAAATAACGCCCCGAACTTTCGGGGCGTTTTTGTTATCAGAAACCGTATATCACAGGCTCGTGGTCGGGCAGGCTGTCGCCAAGCTCTTTTATCTTGTTTTCGAGGTATTCGCAGATCTGCACGCGCTGAACCTTCATGGGAATGGCGGGGTCGTACTCGATCGGCTCGCCGATGACCACCTTTTTTAACTTCTGGGCGCAGTAAACCGGGTAGAATTTCATACGCTTGCCCGTCTTCTCGTAATACAGTTCTCCCACCATCGGAAAACCCTGGTTGAACTGAAAAATGTACTTGTTTACCTGGTTTTCGGTGTGCTCCGGGAAAATCACCTGATCCATGTCTTCTTCCATGGTTTCAATGCTCTTGGCAAAGGTGTCGGTGATGACTTTTGAAGACTTGTGGTAGACAGGTATAGGCTCAAACGCGCGGAACAGCCAAACGATAAAAGGAGTAAGCAGAAACGCGAAAGGAATAAGTATCTTGTGGTTGTTGACAACCTTGTTTTTCATGTGATTCCAGCACTCTTTATAGAACAGGAAATAGCAGTTTGACCACACTCTCACGGGCTTTTTGCCAAGTAGAAAAAAGAGGGGCGCATAAACGCGGGTATGATTGCTGACATAGAACATCGGCTCGCCGTCAGCGGGCTTCTCGGTCTGCCAGATAACCTCGTTTTTCGGAAAAAACACTCTCGCAATTACCTTAAAAAGCTTGTAAAACGGATGAAAACGTTTTACTTTGGAATATTCCTTAATCGGGCTGTAGTATCGCTTACTCATAATACGGACATTATATCACAATGAATTTTATTACGCAATTATTTTGGGCGTATTCGACTATGTATTCCCGAAATATATACAAAAAAGGTGAAAAAATTCATACGAATGCTCATTTACTTGTTGTTTTACTTGTCTTTTGAAGCCGATTATAGTATAAATAAATAACAGACTTTTAACTAAGAAGGTGGATTATGGAGTATCAGTTCAGTGAAAGATTCAGAGGGCTGGAAGCCAACGCAATAAGAGCGATATTCAAACTTTTGAAGTCGCCCGACATAATTTCCTTTGCCGGCGGCATGCCCGCGACCGAATGCCTTCCTGTGGAAACCATCAAAAAGATTGCCGACGAACTTCTGTCGGGACCCATGGCGACAAGCATTCTGCAATACGGTCCCACCGAGGGCTATGCGCCCCTTCTCGAGAGCGGAATCGAACACGTAAAGAGAGTGGGAATCGACGGCATCGACAAGGAGAACATCTTCATAATAAACGGCGGACAGCAGGGACTTGATCTGACGTACAAGGCGTTCATAAATCCCGGCGACGTTGTGCTGGTGGAAAATCCCACCTATCTTGCCACCCTTCATATACTTAAGACCTATCAGGGCAAGGCTATTGGCGTGGACAGCGACGCCGACGGCATAAATCTTGCCGACCTGGAGGCAAAAATTATCGCCCACAGGCCAAAACTTATCTATCTTGTGCCCAATTTCAGTAATCCCACGGGAAAGACGCTCAGTCTCGAAAAGAGAAAAGCTATTTACGACATGCTCGTAAAATACGGCGTTGTGCTCGTCGAGGACGACCCGTACGGCGAACTGCGCTTTGTAGGGGAAAAGGTACAGAGCATAAAGAGCCTGGACAAGACGGGTCACGTCATATATGTCTGCTCGTTTTCCAAGCTGATAAGCCCCGCCCTTCGTATCGGTTTATTGGTAGCCGACAAGGAAATAATAAAGAAAGTAAATCTCGGCAAGCAGGCTACCGACGTCCAGTCGGTGACGCTTAGCCAGGCGATAGTGGACAAGTTTTTGAGGGACGGCTGTCTCGAGCCGCAGCTCAAAAAGATAATTCCCATATACGGCATGAAAAAGGCCGCAATGCTGGAAGCGATAAATATATACTTCCCCGCTTCCGCCCGTTGCACAAATCCCCAGGGCGGACTGTTCATCTGGGTGGAACTTCCCCAAACAATCGACGCGGTAAAACTCATGCCCAAAGCGATTGAAAGAAAAGTCGCCTACGTCACGGGCAACGCGTTTTTCGCCGACGGCAGAGGACAGAACACCTTGAGACTTAATTACAGCAACGCCACCGTCGAGCAGATCGAGAGAGGAATAAAGTCGCTGGGCGACCTTCTCAAGGAAGAGCCGGGAATAAAGGAGTAATTTATGAAGAGAAACGTAATGGACATCCTCAGAGAGAGAGGGTATATAAAACAGACCGTTTACGAGGACGAACTTTACAAGCTTCTGGATACCGAGAGCGTGCCGTTCTATATCGGGTTTGACCCAACGGCAGACAGCCTTCATATCGGACACTTTCTTGCGCTTATGGCGATGAGCCATATGCAAAAGGCGGGACATAAGCCCATCGTCCTGATCGGCGGCGGCACCGCTATGATAGGCGACCCCTCGGGCAGAACCGATATGCGCAGCATGATGACCAAAGAGACCATCGCCCACAACTGCGAGTGCTTCAAAAAGCAGATGTCGAGGTTTTTCTCCTTCGAGGGCGAAAACGCCGCGATAATGGTCAACAACGCCGACTGGCTGCTCAACTTAAACTATGTCGACTTCATAAGGGACATCGGCTCTCTGTTTTCGGTAAACCGTATGCTCACTGCCGAGTGCTTCAAACAGAGGTTGGAGAAAGGCTTAAGCTTTCTTGAGTTCAACTATATGCTCATGCAGAGCTATGACTTCCTCGTATTGTGCCAGAAATACGGCTGCGTACTCCAGTGCGGCGGCGACGACCAGTGGAGCAATATACTCGCGGGCGCCGACCTCATCAGGAGAAAGGAAGGAAAGAGCGCGTTTGCAATGACGTTTGAACTTCTGACCACCTCGGAAGGCAAAAAAATGGGCAAGACTCAGAAAGGCGCGTTATGGCTGGACCCCGACAAGACCTCGCCCTACGAATTTTTCCAGTACTTCCGCAACGTCGACGACCCCGATGTCAGTAAGTGCATGAGGTTTTTGACCTTCTTGGAAATGGACGAGATTAACGAGCTTACAAAGTACATGGACGAGAGGATGAACGCGGCAAAAGAACGCCTGGCCTACGAAGTGACTAAGATAGTCCACGGCGAGGAAGAAGCGGAAAAAGCCTTAAAACAGGCGCGCGGCGCGTTCGGCGGAGACTCCGACACCATGCCCTGCGTGGAAATCAAACTCCCGTCCCGCAACGTAATCGACATTCTCGTCGCGCTCGACCTTGCTAAGTCAAGAGGAGAGGCAAAACGCCTCATCGACGGCGGCGGCGTGAAGATAAACGAAATGCCCGTGAACAATTACGATTTTGAAATCGGAGAATCGGAAGCCAACAACGGCTTTATAGTCCACAAGGGCAAGAAAGTCCATATCAAGGTAAAGACGCTTTGATCGAATACAGAACAGCAGACGGAGAATTTCAGACCAGATACGAAATTCTCCGTTCGGTTTTTATATGCACAACCAGGGGCGTAAATTCCTTTGAAGAAGGAATGGAATTTTGCCGCGCCGTCGCAAAAAAGTACTCTGACGCAACTCACAACTGTTACGCGATAAACGCCCTCGACGGGCAGAAGTTTTCCGACGACGGCGAGCCGCAGGGCACGGGGGGACAGCCCATTATGCAGGTCATCAAAAACAAGGGGCTTGTCAATGTAGCGTGCGTGGTGACAAGGTATTTCGGCGGAATTAAGCTGGGTGCAGGGGGCTTGTGCGGCGCCTACACCAAGAGCGCGGCAGAGTGCCTGGACGTCGCCAAGGTCGTCACAAAGAAGCTGAGCTGTGAAGCCGAATTGAGGCTCGACTACAACGAATACGCCGTGTTTAACGCTCTTGCCAAAAACCGCGGCTACATTGTCACAAATACCGACTACCACGATTTTGTGGACACGACTTTTGTATTTCCCGTAGGCAAAAAGGAAGAAGTCGAGGAAGAAGTCAAACGCTTGACTTCAGGCAAGAAACAGTTGAAAATTCTGCGCGAAACCTTTTTCGCATATCCGTAAAAAACGCGTTATAACAATAAGAAAGACGGACAATTTTGTCCGTCTTTTTCTATTATTTCTCGGTATTTTCGGGAGACGCTCCGCCGTCCTTTTCCTCTTTGTTTTCGGGCGGTGTACCGTTTACCTCTTCGGCGGCAGGGGGCACGACCGCAGGGGTGTCCGTCCTGACCTCTTTGACAGGCTCGGGGACGATGAGGGACGCGGCAGGGGACGCAGGCTTGGTATCATAAACTTTCTGCTTTTCCTGCTTGCTGTCGATGTAGGCGTTTATCTCTTCGAGAGACCTGCCTTCCATTATCATGTCTACCTCGTCGCCGTAAATGGTCTCGCGGGCGTAGAGTAGTTTTACCATCTTGTCGAGCGCCTCGCGGTTTGCGCGGAGCACTTCGATTGCCCTCGAGTAGTTATAGTCGACGATTTTCTTGATTTCGGTGTCGATAACGTCCGCTACCTTGTCGCCATACATGGTCTGGGTCTGGTAATCGCGTCCGATGAATATCTCCTGCTCTCCGCCGAAGAAGAGGTTGGGGAGTTTGTCGCTCATACCCCATTCGCATACCATCTTTCTGGCGATGTCGGTGGCGCGCTTGATGTCGTTGCTTGCGCCCGTGGAGATGTCCTGTATTACGATTTCTTCGCTCGCCCTTCCCGCAAGCAGCATGGCGATTTCGTCATTGAGCTTGTTGATGGTCAGGTGGGTGTTGTCGTTTTTGGGCAGGGAGATTGTATAACCCGCGGCAAGTCCTCTGGGAATGATGCTGACTTCCTGCACCGCGTCGCAGTATTTCATAAGGTACCCGACGATGGCGTGTCCCGCTTCGTGGTAAGCCGTTATGCGCTTGTCGTTTTCGGTCGTTACGCGGCTCTTTTTCTGCGGACCTGCGAGAACCTTGTTGATACCTTCGAGTATGTCGACCATTATTATGGTCTGGCGGTTATGCCTTGCGGCAAGTATTGCCGCCTCGTTGAGAAGGTTTGCAATATCCGCGCCCGAGAAGCCGCTTGTGAGCCTTGCGAGGTTTTTGTAGTCGACCTCGGGAGAAACGGGCTTGTTGCGGGCGTGTACCTTGAAGATAGCCTCTCTGCCTTTTACGTCAGGCATGTTGACAAATACCTGTCTGTCAAATCTGCCGGGACGAAGCAGTGCGGGGTCGAGTATATCCACGCGGTTGGTTGCCGCCATGATTATGATGCCTTCGTTGGTGTCAAAACCGTCCATCTGGACAAGGAGCTGATTTAATGTCTGTTCTCTTTCGTCGTTGCCGCCGCCAAGACCTGCGCCTCTCTGTCTGCCCACCGCGTCGATTTCGTCAATGAACACGATACAGGGCATATTCTTCTTGGCTTGGGCAAACAGGTCGCGGACACGGCTTGCGCCCACGCCTACGAACATCTCCACAAAGTCGCTGCCCGAAATGCTGAAAAACGGCACGTTGGCTTCGCCCGCCACCGCTTTGGCAAAGAGGGTTTTTCCCGTCCCGGGAGGACCGACCAAAAGCACGCCGCGCGGAATCTTCGCACCCATCGCCGTAAAACGCTTGGGGTGCTTGAGAAATTCCACAACTTCGCGCAGTTCCTCCTTTTCTTCCTCGGCACCCGCGACGTCGGCAAAGCGTACTTTGACGTTGTTTGCAAGGCGGGCTTTGTTTTTGCCGAAGTTGAGCGCGGCGTTACCGCCGCCCTTGCCGCCCCGAAGACTGACGAGCATTATTATCGCAAGACCTGCGATAAGGACGAAACTCAAAATGGAAATTATCGAACTCCACGACGTGCCGCTGTTGGGGTCGTTGAGATTTAGATAGGGTTTTACGGGCTTTTCGGCCGGAATGCCGTTTGACACGTCTTCCTCATATTTTTCCATAAGGGTGTCATAGCACTTGTCTATCATGTCGCTTATGCTATTGCGCGACGTAATCACCACATAAAAATCGCTATTTTTTTCGTTTTTCCTGAAGTCGTCCATGGTGTACCCGCGCGCAGGGTCGGCGTCAAGCACTTCCTGCGGCGTTCCTTCGGGGAGGGGGTATAAAAGCACTCTCGCGGTGTAGCTGTCGGTCATGATTATGCCCTGAACCCTGCCTTCCTCGAGATATGTTTTGAAGTCGCTCTCTGCGAGCGTGGGCACCGTCGGCCCTAAATATTTCATGAGAACCACGACGACAATTATTGTTATTATTATCCCCGCGATTATGAAAATGAGAGATTTTCTGCCTTGTCTATTTTCCACGATATTTCCTCACTCGTTGAATATATTAGAAGTATATCACAAACCCGTAAATGTTTGCAACAAATACAGTAGTTACTCTTCAACATAGTATACGCGAAAGTATAATATAATCTTAAAAAAACTGAAAACCTATCTTACGGAAGCAAGCGCGGCGGTAAGAGAAATTACCTTTTTTGCGATAGCTTCCGACATTTCTTCTACGAGCGTACGCTCGGCTTTCATCAGCGCTTCGAGGTTGTTTGCGCACCTTTCGGCGACTATTCCGAGAATGGTGAGATGCCCGATTTTGTCGAGGTTTTTATTGAGCGCGGCGCCTGCGCGCAATCCCCCGAATGTATATTTTATCGACCCGATTTCGTCTTTCGCGCCGAGGCAGGCGTCGATTGCGATTATGACGCTGTCGGTGTGGTGCTTCCGTATGTGGGAGATGTACTTGTCGTAGTTTACGCCGTTCACGGGGAGAGAAGATTTGCCGTAGACAAAGGCGTCCACGTCGTATCTGTACACGAGAAGGTCGCCGACCTTGGGCCCTAAGCTGTCACCGACGACCGAGGTCGTCCCCACGCACACAATTACGGGTTTTTTTGATAAAAAATCGTTATACATGCTGTTAAATATTGCCATAATCAGTAAAAGTAATACCGAAAGGAGCAAAAAAAACCTTTCAATTATTGACTTACCTATAATATTATGTATATAATGTAACTGTTAATCTTATTCGCCGGCTTTAGCCGACTCTGGAGGAAAAAAGTGACCGGAATAATTCTGGACCTGATTGTGGCAGTAGTGGTAATAATGCTTTTATTATTCGGCATCTGGAGAGGGGCTTATAAGCTCATTTTCGGATTGGTCAGCAGCCTTCTTGCGATAGTACTCACCGTTGTTCTGATCTCCTCGGTCACCCAGCTCGTTGTGGAAAACACCGTAATAGACGACCGCATCCAGAGTTCAATCGACGCAAGCATCCGCGACAAGATTCCCAATCCCAATGCGGTAATCAAGCTTTACGACATCGACAACGACGGCGAAAAGGCCGAGCTCGGCTATGAAGTCGACGGCGAGGTTAAGCCTTTCAGCACCCTTCTTGCGGGCACGCCGTACTCGATTTTCAGCGGCACCGTCGAAAGCATGATAAAGGGCACCATTACCGGCAACGAGGAAGTTGTATTCGCGACCGTCCTTGTCGCCACGGTGGTAGGGTATATTATGCTCGCCATCACCTTTGTCGCCCTGATTATTGTCTTTGAAATACTGACAAAGGCGCTCATGCACCTGCTTCGCAAATTCGTCACAAAGACATATTTCGGACACTTTTTCGATAAATTTCTGGGGGCGGTGCTGGGTCTTGCGATTGCGGCGGTCTTTGTTTTCGGCGCGCTCGCAATAATAAAGTTCCTCGGCACATATACCTTTATCATCCCAGTCAACAAGCTTATAGAGGAGAGCACCATAACAAAATGGCTGTTCAACAACAACTACCTCTATAATCTGCTTGTATCCAGCTTTAACGTCAAGGGCATTATTGACAATATTTTGTCAAAGATCACCTCATTGACCGGCACCAAATAAGGAGGAAAAATGAAATTCTCGGGATTTATGAACGGCTGCTCAGGCAAGATTCTGACCATCGTCCTCAGCGTTATTCTGGGCGTTGTGTTGACTTTGGGCGGAATTGTCGGCGGCGGATATTACATATTGTCGTCTAAGGGCATGCTCCAGAAGGCGGAAGATATGGCAAAAGACAGAGGAATAGCGGTTGACTTTGACGACGAAGTCGCGCAAGGCACCATCCTCGACTGGGGCAAGCAGCTCCTTGCCGCCTTCCGGAACACAGAGGGCAGCACCATCGGCGCACTTGAAAAACTCATAGGCGTGTCCATTCTTTCCAACACTTTAAGCCAGATGCTGGGCATTCAGCCCGAGATTTTCAAGGAATCGACCATCGGAGACGTCGGCTCCACGGTTTCGGCAAATCTCACTATGAGCATCGCAAAGGATAAGTTTGGCATAACCTTCCCCGACATGCCGATATTTGCCGACGAAGAGTTTCTCGCAAAGCCCATCGGCGAAGCCTTCGGGGATTTTGACAACTACAAACTGGGCGACGTAATAAACATCGACGCCAATGCTCACACGGCGTTAAAAGCCCTCAGCGACACGCCCATAAACCAGATAGGCAGCGAGGCGGCAAAAGAGAAAATAAACAGCCTCAGCCTATGCGAGCTGATGACCATTGACGACAACGCGTCATCCACGCTCAAGGCGCTCAAGTACAACACCATCGACTCTTCGTATGAGTACGTCGAAGGCACCGACCAGATACTGACCGACGCAAACGGCAGGTATGTATACAAGACAAAGACCCTTACCATAGTTGACCCCGACGACAACTCGGTCAGCAAAATAACCGTTGAGATGCAGGGCATAAGCGACAGACTGAAAGAGCTTAAAGTCGCCGAAGTCATCGAGATTACTCCCGCGTCCAACGCAGTGCTTCGCAGAATGAGAACGGCAACGACCGGGGAGAGGGAAAACCTTGACCCCACCGACCTTACAATCTACATTCAGAATTACATATCCGACCTTTACACCAACGCCTATCCCACCGGATTTGACGCGGTGATAATCTCCGACTACAACGGCGTGGACCAATCTACCGTAGACGCCATGCCCCTGACGATGAAAGCCGGATACCTCTTTGACTACCTCTCCAACAACAAGAGCGACGCGACCTATTCCAAGTCGTGGGAGCAATTGGAGAGCGAGGCTTGCGGCTTTGGCGCCGAGGATATGCTTATTGAGGAATTGGGCGGGTCCAAGTTCAACGAACTCGTCGATAACACCAAGATAGGCGAGTTTATTACGGTGGACTCCAACAGCGAGCAAATACTGCAGGCTCTGCAGCACACAAAGATTAAGGATCTCAACGGCAGGATAGGAACGCTTCGCCTTGACGAAATCTTCGCTCCCGCCGACCTTGCCGACGGCGCGCTCAGCCTTATCGATCCCGCGACCACCCTGTCGGGTATCTCCGCGGCGATAACCGGCACCGTAAAGGACAGCACAATCGCCGTTCTCCACGGCAAGGGCGTAATTGACAACAGCGCATTTACCAATATGAACAACGTCAACCTTAAGCAGAGATCATTTATCTACAACAACTCGGTAAGCGGATTCCTTTCGGGCGTAATCGACTTTATCGCAACACCCATTATTGAAGACCCGCTTCCCCGTCCCAACTTTGATGTTATACAGTTTGATGACAAAGACCTGACGGGAAATGCAAGTTTTACGTCGCTGACCGAGTTTGTAGAGGCTTATAATCAGCATGAGTATCTGTCTTTGGATGCGGCTGTGACAGTCACCGTCGACACAGACCCGAAGAGTGAAGACTACCGCAACTTCTACAACGAGACCTACGCCTGCTTCTGCATCCCTGTATTAAGCTTGGAGACCGCTACCGTAATTACCTTTACCGACGGCACTGACTCCGTAACGGTAAAGCTTGCGGTATATGACTTCGACGGCACCGACTACACGTTTGCAAAGCACCAGTACGCCTTCTTCTATGCGCCTTTGAACGCGCTGGAGTATATCGATACTTTGACTTACGCGGTCAAACCGTAAAAAACCAAAAAAAACCGGGAGCGGAAACGCTCCCTTTTTTAACGCTTGTCGTCGTAAAACAGCCCGTTGGTGTCTTCCGCAAGCTGTTTTACACGGTCTTTCTCTTTTATATATTCGTTAATTACTTCCTGTAAAAACGCCGTCAGCGGCACCCCGAGGAACATCCCCCAGAAGCTGAACACCCCGCCCCAGATTACTATGCTTACCGTTATCCAGAAACCGTTAAGCCCTACGTATTTTCCGACGATAATCGGGTAAGTAGTGAAGGATTCTACCTGCTGTAAAATTATTATGAAAATGACGAAAATAAGCGCCTTTACCGGGCTTATGGCGAGGATAATAATCGCCGAAAACGCTCCGCCTATATACGCGCCCACTATGGGAATGAGGTTTACAAACCCGATTATCATTGAGATGAGGGCGGCGTAAGGCAGATTAAGAATCAGCATGAATATATAGCACACCGTGCCGAGGAGTACGGCCTCCGTCAGCTGTCCCGCGAGGTACTTCGAGAACTTCCCGAGAGCGATGTTGCTGACCTTTAAAATGCTGACAAGTTTTGGCCGCTTGATATAAAAGCGCAAGAGCTTTGCAAACTGGGCTTTCAGGTTGTCGCGGTTAAAAATCATCATTATGGCGATAAAAATGCCCATTACGATATTGGCAAGCACCTTGAGGACATTTTGCGCGATCGTCATAAGTTTTGGCACATAGTCGCTCAGTTTCCCCACCAATTTTTCATACAGCTTTTTGCCTTGCGTGACGAGAAAATTCAACACGGCGTTGCCGTCGGCGAGCTCTTCAAATCCGGTGCCTGTGTTCATTTGCTCGATGACGTTTTTAAGACCCGTTATTCCCGCGGGGATGATGAGCATAATAAAGAGGACTATAAAGCCGAGAAGTATGCTAACCGAGCAGATTACCGAAAGGTAAAACCTTACCTTATCCTTCTTGATTTTTCTGAAAACCTTTTTCTCGAAAAATTCCAGCGGCGCGTTTAAAACAAGGGCGAAAACTATGCCTATGAAGACGGGCTGCAGAATGTCTACAGCGGACGATAAAGCCCCCGATATTATGCCGAAATTGAACACGACAAACGCCGCCGCCGCGACGAGCAGGAGCTTTATGACAAATTCCCTGTTTACCGACTTCATATGAATAGTATAGTTTTTCATTCCTCATATATTACCGATTTTAACTTTTGCCGATTTATATCGCAGGTTTTTGACAATTTTAACATATTAGAAACAGGGTAAAGCGGGTATAATTCTGTTATCGATTTTCAGTTTTCCGAGGTGAATTATGAGGACAAAAACCAACATATTTTTCGGCAACGGCGCACAAGGTTTCGGGCAGTACTTAAAGTCTGCGTATCCTGCGGGCGTTGTCGCGGTGGTGTACGATGACAGAGTTCTGGGTGAGGAAGTGTTTTCCCGCATCGACCCCGCCCTGTATAAGGCGCGGCTTTTGTCACATTCCGAACTTGCCAAAAACCCGCTGCCCGACAGCGTAAGATATCTGATAGCCGCAGGGGGCGAAAGAGCCGCCGACAGTGTAAAAAAGAACGCGAAAGACAGAGGCTACTGTGTATACGCTCAAGAGATAGATTACCGTTACTTTTCGCCCTGCGACGTAGTCACGGGACAAAAATACGATTTCGCCGATTTTGTGTACTTTGATAACTCAAAATTGACGATTAAGGATACCAAACTCGTCACAGAAACATATTTCAGCGCGTTCGACGTGCTCACCGAATGTGTTATGAGCAGCTATTATGAAAGCAACCTTCCCTACACCGACAAGGGGCTGAAGGGGATAGCCGCAAGCCTCAGGAAACTGCTGGTCGACGGGTGCGACATCGACAAGTTTTTTGCCGAAAGTTTACGGCTTATTAAGCAGGGAGTCGAATACCTCAACGCGAAGGAAAGTTACGTCTTTTTCTCGGCGCGCGCGCTGTCCGTGGGCAGACGGGAGAAAGAATACAGGTTCATAATCGACTATTTTCTTAATTCGATACTAATAAACTTTACAAAATGGAATTTCTTTGATATGCTTATACCGGCAGAAAAACTGATACCCGAAATCCCTTCCTCAAAACCGAATTACAGGGGAGAAGCGCAAGGGATTTTGCTTTCGAAAGAGGAACTTTCCGCCATTTCCGCAAAGGCGCGCAACCTTACGGTTTTGCCCAAAGCAGAGAAAAAAGAAGTGATAAAGCTGATTATCGACACCGTGAACGGCTCGACTCCGCTCATGGCCGAAATAAACAACAGAGGTATACTCGAAGGACTATTGAATTATGGTTGATCTCAAAGACATCAAAGTATTTTTGTTTGACATGGACGGCACCATCAACATGGGCGAAGAGCCGCTCGAAGGGGCTATGGAGACGCTCGACATACTCACCCGCAAAGGAAAGAGAGTGGGCTTTGTCACCAACAACAGCTCCAAATCCAAGTTTGAATATCTTGACAAGATAAGGCGCATGGGCTATGAAGCAAAAATCGAGCAGATAATAACCAGCGGCATGGCGACGGCGCAGTACATAAGCAGACATCTTCCCTACAAGTCGGTGTATGTTTTGGGAACCGACGCGCTTAAAAGGGAGTTTCAGGATTATGGCATCGAAGTGAAGGAGCTCGGAGAGGACGCCGACATCTGCGTTCTTGCGTTTGACACCGAAATGACTTACGAAAAGCTCTTCCACGCCACAAACCTTATCGGCAAGGGGCGTGTATACATAGCGACCCACCCCGACTTCGTGTGCCCGTCCGACAAAGGCGATATGCCCGACGCGGGAGCATTCATGGCGCTTATCGAAATGACCAACGGCAAAAGACCCGACGTGATCATCGGCAAGCCCTGCGCACCCATGGCGGAATTTGTGTTTGACCACTACAGCGTCAACCCCAAAGACGTCGCGTTTGTGGGCGACAGGCTTTATACCGATATCAAATTCGGTAAAAACAACAAGATGACCAGCATTCTCGTGCTCACGGGCGAAACCACGACAGAGATGCTTCACAGCAGCGACGTGCTGCCAGACTACGTGCTCGAGAGCGTAAACGACCTGAGAATTTGTTAGGGCGTTTTCGGGGAAAAATATTGCAAAAGCCCTTCAATTAGTATATAATAACGTAAGCATATAAATTTTTTAGCAATTGACGGACAAATTGGAGAAAAAATGAAAAAGAAATTGCTTTTGACGGTGGTTTGCGTTCTGCTTGCGGCAGCCCTTACTGTTTTTGCGGGCTGCACGGCCGAAAATTACAAACAGAAACCCATTGCCACCAACTATTCCGACACGATATACAGCAACGGGGGAATGGCGGTAGTCTACGGCGAATACCTCTACTTCATCAACGGTTACGCCGGAAATCAGGTTGACAACACCTTCGGCAAAGTGATAAAGGGCGCAATTATGAGAGTGCCCCTTGTCGACGGAAAGCCCGAGGGCACACCCGTCACCATCGTTCCGAAAAACGTCTACGGCACCGACAAGGAATACGGCGGACTTTACATCGTAAACGACTACATCTACTACAGCACTCCCAACAGCGAACTTGACAGCGCCGGCAATCAGAAGACCGACGAGATGAAGATAATGCGCACCAAGGTTGACGGCAGCGTCACCGAAGAGATTGCGGCGTTTGACGACTTCAATGTAGTTTTCGCCGTCGAAGGCGACAATCTCATGTACGTAAGGGACGACTACCTCTATTCGGTAGCCCTTACCGCCAAGAAGTTTGAAGCAAAGAAAGTCGAAGAACAAAACATTCTCACCAACTATAAAATGGTGCCCGGTTACATAATCTACTGCATGTACGTCGACAACAACAGCGCCGACTACATCATGAAGTGCTACAAGTGGAGCGGCGGCGAGCCTGTCGTACTCATCGACAAGACCATGCTGAGAAGCGACGCCAACGCCAAGACCACGTACACTCTTTCGCTTATAAACGCCGAGAGCACCGACACCACCTTTACGGCTTTTTACACCAAGACCGACAGCGAGCTAAACACTCCCGAAGTCGGCATCTGCTCCTACACCTTCTCCAAGGCAAGCCCCGTCTTTGAAAAGTCGAAAGAAGTGAGGTACACCAATAACACGGCAACTACGACCAACTTCACGTTTACCTATCTTACCAAGGTCGACAAGTATGTGCTTGCCCATTCCGACAAGACAATCACCATCTTCAACGAGGACGGCACCTTCTTCAAGACTCCCCGAAAGGACAAAGAGAACGAGCTTATCCCCACAATAGTAAATTTCGCCGCTTCGATTATGATTAAGAAGACGGTGGAAAAGGCCGACGGCATATACCTCTGGTACGAAATGGACTCTGCGATTTACGAAATCAAGCTCTTCTCAAAGAACGAGCAGGGCGCTCTTGTCTACGGCGAATACAATGCCGTCAAGATTTTCAGCGCGACCTATGATTCCTCTTATGTGGCCTGGGAAGACATCGACGGCGTGATCTACTACTTCAACAGCTCGGTTTCCAACAACATCTATTACTATGTAATACCCGAGACAATCACGTCCGACACCAACACCGCCCAAGGCAACCTCCTCGGAATACTGACCGAAGAAGACTTCATTGCGGCGTTCTAAAAAAAGAAATAAAACAAAGTTTTACGGCGGGCATTTTGCCCGCCTTTTTTATTTTTCAATTATTCTTACAAAATTTGTCATGCGCACAACCTCTCAATATATGCGTAATTTGCTTACTTTTGCTCAAAAATAACATCAAAACACCGTCGGCGTTAAAAAATTGAAAAACAGGCAAAAAATTTATAAAAAAACAGTTTACAAATTGAAATCAAGTAAATATAATATAGCCAACATTACAGGCGGAAGCCTGAGGCAGGAGGTCCGTATATGCCAAAATATAAAAAATGTCCGCGTTGCGATATAAATTATATTTTAGAAAGTGAAGATTACTGCGAAATCTGCAAAGAGGAATTGAAGGGAATAAGCCATGATGAGATACTCGAGGATGTAGAGGAAGATGTCCTCTGCCCCAAATGCGGTCTTCATTTTCTGAGCGAAGGCGAAACCATCTGCGAACATTGCGCACAGAAAGCGCTTGACGACCAGAATGCCGAGGCGCTTGACGAGGAAGAACTTGCCTGGGAAGACGACGAGGATATGGAAAAGATTATTCCCGACGTCGAAGAAGAGGAAGACCTCAGTCTCGAAAATCTTGCCGAAGAAGAGGAAGAAGACCTGCTCGACGACAAACTCGACGATGCAGGGTTTGACGACATTCCCGACGACATAGACCTTAACGACGAGGAGCTTGACGAGCTTGCCGACCTCGACGGAGAAGAGGAAGAGGAAAAGGAAGAGGAAGACAAGGAAGAGGAATAACCTTGTAAATGCCGCATAAACCAAGGCGCAAAGACCCCCAAAAGGAGTTTTTGCGCCTTTTCTTTTTTAGCACTCTAACCATTAGGAGAAATAAAAAAATGTATTGTAATATTTACAATATTATGTTATTATATTAATATGCAAAGGTATCAGTATGCCCTTTTTAAGGCATATCGGGAGGATAAATGGTAAAAAAAGCGACAAAAATAAGCTTTTTTGCAGCGATTTTGGTGCTAATGGCGCTTGTTTTTGCCTGCCTGCTTATCCCTATCCGCGATACCGGCGCCGAGGCCGCCCCCCAAAACTGGTCGGTCAAGGTGGCAAGAGTCACCGCAGGTCCCGGCGGCACCGCGTATATAGACCTTAACAGCGGCGAGCGCCTTACCGAAAACGTCACTCTGGCGTTTCTCGTTTCTTACCCTTCTCCCGATAACTATACCGACAACGACACCATTTGGTACTATGAGAGCAACGTAAAGCTCAATCAGAACCAGCTTCCCAACGTCGTCAACTGGTCGATTATGAGCGGAATGTACTCAGTCGACTATATGGGCACGACGTATGAGGTGTTCAATTATGAACCTCTTGGCGGCGCGTCCAAGTGCAACAAGTACATATACTTCAAGCGCACTTACGCCGACAGCGAAGGCAAGATGGTGGAGAGCATATATACCATTTCCTGGAACATTATCATAAACCTGCTCCTCGAGGAAGAGGACTTAGGTATCGCCCAGGAAGACATAATCGCCACCTATCAGAGCAGCTCGGGCAGCCAGGCGTCATACACAGGCGCGTGGATAAACACATCCCTGCGTTTTACCGTCACCACAAACTGGATGAGGAAAAACAACAAGGATTTCGACACGTCGGACGAACTTCTCTTTTACTCGGCGGACGGCAGACAGTTGACCGACCCTGCCAAAGAGTGGATAGCGATGAGCAGCAATCTGCTCATTCTCTCCCAGAGCTTGCAGAGCAAGATTTACTTCAAGGTCACCAACATAAGCCAGACTTTCTCTTCCATAACGGAATTCCCCTATCAGATAAACATGGATATGGCGACTCCGACCTTTACGCTCAGCGCGGTGACCACCAATACGCAGGGCACCGAAGTCAGCTACAGCAACAAGTCATGGACCAGCAATCCCGTCTACTTTACCATAAACAGAACGGACAACTGCCTCAGCCCCGTAACTTATTACTATCGCACAAGCACCCAGCCCGATTACGAAGTTTACAACAGCAGCATCCCGTATCCCTGCCTCTCTTCGGTGGCGGGACTAAAATTTATGGCGCGAAACGCTGCGGGCGGTACGTACTTCAGCGAGGAGTACGAGGTCAATATCGACAACATCAGACCCGTTGTTTCCTTAAGCGTGTTTACCGAAGACCCCGCCAACGCCGAACTTACAAAACCGCTCAACACCAGCCGCATACCGATTACTTTAGTCGACGCCGACGCATTCAACGCCGCGCGCGAGCAGTATTCGCGGCTTTATTACTTAAGCGGCAACAACTATGTCAGCGTGACAAGCTTTGTTCCCAACGTCACGCAATATTACTATTCCGACGACAATTATTACGCCAACGGCAAGATCTTCTTCCACGTCTATAACAGGAGCGTCGAAGGACAGGTCATCCGAAACAACAGTCCGCTTACCTATTATTATTCGGTAATGAACAACGACGGCAGTTATTCGGCGTGGACCCAGCTAACCATAAGCTATCTTGACAACAACAACTATACATATTTCTACTTAAGAGACAGCATTCTCGCGGGTATTTCGGTGGAAAGAAGTTACCGCTTCCGCATTCAGTCGGCGGCGGGGCTTGTCAGCGACGAAGTGGAGTTTACCGCAACCTTGGTCAACAGCGTGTTCAGCATCGATGTTGAGGAAATAAGGTACACGGCAAACGCCAGAGGGTGGGCAAGCTCGCCTATCCCCGTTTACGTCAAGGTGCCCACCGATACAAAGGCTATTAAGGACTCCAACGACAACATCATCGGCTACACCGACCCCACGACAAGGTACATATTCTATTATGCCCCCGTGGAAGTTTCCAACGTGTTGTACTCCGCCGAGGGCGAATGCGTGGAAAACCTTTCGGACGGCTTCAGCAGATACCGCTTCTACCTTAGTGCCAGCGCCAACTCGGCGTTTATCGTCTACGCGACCAACCTTGCGGGCAAAGCCAGCCAGAACACATACCAGAGCGAAGACAGAATAATGATAGACACCACACTCCCGCAGGCGTGGATTGAGGCGTTTGTCATGGACGAAAACATAAACGGCCCGACTAATATCGAGGTTGCCAGCGGCATGTGGGTAAACGGCAGCATTTACCTTACGTTGAAGGCGCGTATCGGCATAAGCAGCATTTACGCCTACAGACTTTACTATGTAAAGGACGGAGAGGGCAATCCCATCCGCGACGAAAACGGCAAGATAATATGGTTGGACAACTCTACCATTATGCGTCAGGACGAGAGCGTGGACGGCGTGGCTTACTACCATATGGAATTACGACTGCCCAACCAGTCCACCATCAAGATGACCGAATATTACGGTTTCAGAATATACACGGGCAGCGGCGTGTATGTAGACATCGAGTTTGTCGCCAATATTGACACCTCGACCATTACACTTGACGCAATAGGAGTTTCGGATAACGAGACTTTCGACCCTGCCGACCCCGGTTCTTTGTTTATCCCCGCCAACGGAAACCGCATCAGACTCGACCCTGTCAGCAAGGACTTTTACATCAAGCTCTTTGCAAACAGCGAGCAGGCGGGGCACTTTGACTACCTTCTGTACAATTCCGATACCAATTCTTACGAGAACGTGGCGGGATATGACGAGTACATAAAGGTGGAAATCCCCATCGGCAAAAAATCGTCTTACGAAGGCGTGCTCATAAGATTCTATCTCGTCAGCAAGGCCGTCGATTACCTCGGCAATTACAAGCCAAGCGTATCTTATTACGAAATAGAATACCACTACAACACCGTCAATATCACGATAAACTACGCGGTATCGGCGACATCCACCCCGGGCACGCAGTGGAAGAGCGGCAGCCTCAATATTTCGGTAGGGCTGCAAGCCAATGAAAACGGCGTCAACAAGGAGCTTTCCATCGAAGAGAAAGAAAGCTATACCTATTATTATATGCTGATAAACTACTACGGCTTTGTCAGCGAAAACGACGCGCTCAACAAAGGCACATGGATACAGTGCAACTCTTACAATCAGGGCAGCTACGACATCTTTGACAGATATAATTTCATAATACCGTTTGACAACACCAGTTTCTACGGCTATCTTGCGCTGTCTGTCTGCAACGAGGCGGGCTTCCGCTCCTCATCTTCGGGCTTTGTCGCCAACCTTATCCGCATTGACAACACCACCCCCGACGTCACCATGATGATAAATCAGACTTCGGGTGACAACGTCAACAGACCCGACGAGTACACCCACACCTATTTCAGCAAAGATGCCATTACCATACAGACGGTATCCTACGGCGACAGGGCGCCCATTACCTATTATTATTTCATAATGACAGCTCCCGGAGTCGTTCCCACCGAGAACCCCGTCAGCCCCACCGACGCGAGAGGCTGGACCGTGCTTACCAACAACAGAGTGTTCGGACCCGCGGCGGGCAGCAATTACACCGTATATAAGATACTTTTGTACGCGGTAAACGAACTCGGCGAGTCGGACGGCGGCATACCTCAGGAAGGAAGCTACACGACCTTTGAATTAATCATTGACACCAGCGCACTTACGGGCGCGCTCAGCTATTCGCCCTTTGACGGAGGCTACCTCAACAGCGCGACTGGACTTTGGTCCTATCAGTGGCAGGACAGGGCGATACTGTACTTAAGCAGTGAAAATTCCAACACCCAAGTCAGCTTCTGGTACTCCATGGACAAGGGTGCAAGCTGGCACCTCTACAATACCGAAGACCCCTTCTATGACGCGGGCACTACCGAGATGATTATCTTTGACGAAAACGTCTTTCCGCAGGGCGTCATGGCGACTTTCTCCTTCAAGGTGAGAAACCGAGCGGGACAAGAATATTTCTATACCGAAGATATATACATCGCGATGGACAACATCGCGCCCGACTTTGAAATCGACCTCACGGTAAACGGCGCGCCCTATTACGGCGGCTCTACCGAGTTTACCGACACAACGGGCGCGTGGAGCAACGTCGATATAAATATTAGGATAAGACTCACCGTCGCCAACGTCAGCGGTGCGAGATTCACCTATAAGATCTATTACTTCAAGGACAACACCATGAAGACCGCCGAGGAAGACCTTCCCGTTCCCAACAACGAGAGCTTCTCTTCCTACTCCCTGCTCTCCAACAGCACCCTGTTCCCCAATAGGAGCGGCGATATCGTGCTGGAGATTACGGCGACAAACAAGAAAAAGACCGATAAGTTCACATCTCACAGGGTGAGACTGAGAATAGACAAGACCGTACCCACGTTTGAACTCAAAGGTCTTGCCAGCAGCGGCGACTCCTCTTCGGGCGTGTATGTCGAGAGCGGCCAGTGGACCAACCACTCCAGAGTGGTAGTTTCCAAAGCCAACGCCGCCAAGAACGCCAGCGCGGTTAAGTATTATCTCACCTATGAGGATCTCACCTCGACCGCCAAAGAGCAGTACGAATGGGACGCCAACAACAGCTCCCGCGAGTGCACCCAGACTTGCACAATCACCGTCCTTGCGGTCAGCGAGGCGGGACTCGAACATACCGAAGTCTTCCATGTCAAGATTGACACCATTCCGCCTGTCATAATGTTTATGGGCGGACTCAACGTGGTCGAGGGCGAAAAGCACTTCATTGACCTTAAGGTCTTCGTCAGGGAAGAAAACATAAAGATCTGCCAGTACATCACCATTAAGGGTGAAAAGGCGGGCTTCCCGCTGGATCCGAGCGGATACGTAATCAGCACCAGCAGCGTCGACAACAGCACCAGGTACGACTCTTCTTCGGGCACGATAGTTGAATACCGCGGCTACGTAAAGATTTACGTAGAGGACTACGCAGGAAACACCGCGACCTTCTGGTTCTACATGCTGCCCTTTGAGCTCACCGTCAACAACATTACCTTGAGCAACGAGGACGCACGCACTCTCGAGAAGTACGAAGAAGACCTCAACAAGGCGAGAGTGTACATGGAGAGCAGCAGGGTGACCTATTTTGAAAACCTCATCCAGCGCTTGAAGGACAGAATAAGCACCTTAAACCAGGAAATCAACGGTTACAGGGCTTACCTTGAAAAACTGTCGCAAAGAATCAGCTACGAACTTAAGAGCGACTACTACGAGATGTTCAGCTATCTCGAGACCTACAACAATTATGCCTTATACGGTCAGGCATGGATACAGGACGCTATAAAGGGCGATGCCAGCAGCAAGTATTATGCGTACTATGAAAACCTCAAAAACGTGTTTGAGATGCTGGACGCGCAGATGCAACAGGTCAGGGACGTGGAAAACCACTCCAAGATTCTGCCCGCGATAAACGTCGTGGAAGCCAATGACTACAAGGACGTTTTGAGAGTGTTTGACGAATACAACAACCTCTCCGCCGACCAGAAAGCGTGCTTTACCACCACCTTATATACCAAGATATTGACGCTCAAGAAGAAATGCGAAGTCATGCTCCTCACCGACGCCGACACAGGCATATCGGTGGACGGCGACTTCAGCCCGGGCGCCAAGATAAAGATAACCGAGTTCAAGTCGACCAGCGACTACTACATGAACGCCCAGTCGGCTATTATGAGTGCGCTCACCGCCAACGACCCGAGAGCGATCGTCAGCATAAACCGTATATCCTTGGACGGCGCGGCGAGCCAGACCACGACCGGCACGATAACCGTTACTCTCCCCATCCCCGAGGATTGGCAGCAGTATATCAAGTTCGGCGTGTATAAAGTATCTTCGGACGGCACCGTTTCGGCAATCGAGAAGATAGAAATCCAGGGCGACGGCAAGACCCTCAAATTCAAGACCGAAGAGCTTTCCACCTTCGTGCTTTGCGCCAAGGCCAACATTCAGACGGCGGAGACGAGAGACGACGTGTTCGGCACCCTGCTCGGACTCGAAATGGACGTCAAGATGATAAGAAACCTTGCCATCGCGGGCGCATTCGTGTTTGTGGTTGTGCTGGTGGTAGCCATAGTCGCAGGCGCGCGCCACAAACGCTTCCTCAACACCTACAACAGAGCATACCGCGCATCGCGCTACAGAAAGAGTATTCAGGAAATACCTTTCGGCAATACCGTGCCCAGGAGCAACCCGTTGAAGGAAGACCAAAGGGTTACGACGCCCAAGCACCCCTACTGATAAAGAAAAAAAACGATAGTCTTGCCTTAAACGGGCAGGACTATTTTAAAAATCGGGAGAAATTATGTGTTTTTTCTTAAGAAAAAAACTGCTTAAACAGCAGGAACAGCTAATGCAGAGGATAGAGGAGATTTCCCGCGAGAACAGAGAAAACCGCGAGATAATAACTTCTTCCTTAAATGCTGCCAACACCGCGCTAATCGGCGGAATTACCGCCACAAACGAGGCGGTACTTCACAACGTCAAGAATATCACCGCCGCCACCGAAGATAAGATAAACGCAATGCGCGAGGACGTCAACAAAAACCTTGCCGAGATAAGGCAGAACACCGAAAAGTCCTTGAGGGACGTCCGCGAAGATAATGAGAAAAAGCTGACCGAAATTAAAGCCGTCGTCGACGAAAAGCTGACAAAGACCTTGGATGAGAAAATAGCGAGGTCGTTCAGCGCGATAAGCGAGAGACTGGATACCGTAAACAAGGGACTTGTCGAAGTGCAGCAGCTCTCCAACGGCATGACCGATTTAAAGCGCGTACTTACCAACGTTAAGGCGCGCGGCGTGTTCGGCGAAACCAGCCTTGCAAATATTTTGGAAAATATTTTGACAACGGAGCAGTACCATACTCAATTCCAGCTCAAGAAAAATTCACAGGAGAAAGTGGACTTTGCCATTATCCTTCCCGGAAAAGGCAAAAACGAGCGTGTGTATCTCCCCATTGACGCAAAATTCCCCATTGAGGACTATCAGCGTATTGTGGACGCAAGCTCGGCGGGTGACGTAGAATCCCTTGCCGAAGCGACAAAAAACCTCGAGCGAGCTATAAAGGTTCAGGCAAAGGACATAAAAGAAAAGTACATTCTGCCGCCCACCACCGTGGACTTTGCTATAATGTACCTTCCCATCGAAGGATTATATGCCGAAGTTGTGCGAAACAGCGGACTTATTGAAGAACTTCAAAACAAGTATAAAGTCATTCCCGCAGGTCCGACGACCATCACGGCGCTTCTTAACAGTTTGCAGATAGGCTTCCGCACACTGGCGATACAGAAGTCGAGCAAGGAAGTATTCGACATGCTGACAAAATTCCGCGGCGACTTCACCAAGTTTATGGAAAACATCGAAAAGGCGCAGAATCAGGTTCAGAACGCGGGAAAGACGCTGGATGAAGCGACAAAGCGCACCACAAAAATAATGAGGACGCTGGACAAGGTGGAAGGATTGGCGATACCTGAGGACAATCTCCTCGACGAAGTCGTCGCCACCGATAAAGAATAGGAAAAAGGACAAACAAAAAAACCGCGAAACTTTACGTTTTCGCGGTTTTTTGTCTTATTGGGGATTACTCCTCGCTGATAGCTTCCTGGGGGCAGGTATCAGAGCAAGCTCCGCAGCTTAAGCACTCGTCGGCGTTGATAACATATTTGTCGTCACCGGCAGAAATAGCGCCTACAGGGCAGGAATCTGCGCACGCACCGCAGGAAATGCATTTATCGTCAATAACATAAGCCATAATCGAAAATCTCCTTTTAATCGTTATTTATGTTATTCCTATTATACAAATAATGGCGATATTTGTCAATCTGCTGGTGAAATTTTGCGAGACTTTACATTTTTACTTCAATCTGTTATACTGAGGGCATAAAATTGTTACAATAACGGAGATTTTTCTATATGTTCAATATCATTGTTAACCTCAGCTCGGGTAACAACAAAGGAAGAAACGCCTTAAGAACGGTAGAAACCATACTAATCGGCAAACAAATTCCCTACGAAATCCACAGCACACTATATAAAGGGCACGCTACGGAGATCGCTAAGGAGCTCAGCCGAAAACCGGATACCAAGCTCATTGTCCTTGGCGGGGACGGCACATACAACGAAGTTTTAAGCGGAATTGAGAATTTTGAAAACGTCACTCTGGGCCTTATCCCATGCGGCACGGGAAATGACTTCGTAAAAGCGGCGGGAATACCGTTGGACGTCAAAAAAGCCATGGAGATTATCCTTAAAGGTAATGTCACATACACCGACTTTATTCAGATAGGCGACAGGCGCGCGCTTAACTGCGCGGGCGCGGGAATGGATGTCGACGTGCTCGAAAGATACGCCGAGATGAAATATTTCCACGGCAAAGTAAAATACTATCTCAGCCTTATCGATGTGCTTCTCCACCTCAAGTTCCATAAGATGAAGGTGACCTTTGACGGCAAGACCCACGACAAGAGCGTGTTTATGATAGCGGTTGCAAACGGCACCTGCATAGGCGGCGGCATGAAGATAAGTCCCGAGAGCGTGGTCGACGACGGCAAACTAAACCTGATTATCGTCAACGAGATAAAACGCTCCAAAGTTTTCGGGCTTTTAGTGAAGTTCCTCAAAGGCGGCAAGCACATTTACGAGTCCTGCACCGAGTCCTTCCTTGTCGACGAAGTTAAGATTGAAATGCTCGACCAAGGCAAGACCCAACTGGACGGCGAAGTCCACGCTCTCAAGGTGCTTGACTGCAAAATCGTCACAAAGACTCTTAAAACCTACAGATAAATATAACAAATTAACGTTTATATAATCTTGTTTTTATGCTATCCTTATATATAAATAAAAGGATGGCATTTTTTTATGGACACATACAGAATCGTCACCGTATCGGCGTTCGGCATTGAGAGCGTGACCAAAAAGGAGCTAAAAGCTCTGGGAGTTGTCGACCCCAAGGCCGAGGAAGGGAGCATTTCCTTTTCCGGGAGCAGCCTCGACGTTGCGCGCCTCAATATGTTTTTGCGCACAGCCGACAGGGTGTATATAGAGGTGGGACGATTTACCGCTGCGACGTTTGACGCGCTGTTTGACGGAATAAGCGAAATCCCGTGGGAAAACCACCTCGACGCCGACGGCGCGTTTGTCGTAACCGGCAAGAGCAAAAAGAGCGCCCTGTTTGCCGTCAGCAGCTGCCAGAGCATAATAAAAAAGGCGATTATAAACAGGCTTTCCAAACATACAAATTTCAAAGTCTTTCCCGAAACGGGAGCTGTTTTCAATATAGAATTTTCCATAAACGCCGACGTTGTCACCGTGCTCCTCAACACCTCGGGCAAGGGGCTCCACAAGCGCGGCTACCGCGACCTCGTGGGAGAAGCGCCCATGCGCGAAACGCTTGCCGGCGCACTGTTGATGCTGAGCGACTTTAACCCCGAAAACGCCTTTATCGACCCTTTCTGCGGCTCGGGCACAATAGTCATCGAGGCGGCGAGGATGGCGCTCGATATAGCCAGCGGAATTGACAGAGAATTTGACTTTCAGAAGTGGAGTAAGTTTGACCAAAGTGTGTATGATATCGCACGGCAGGAAGCTCTTGACAACGAAAAGCGCGACGCACCTTTGCGCGTTTCGGGCTTTGACATAGACCCCGAGGCAATTAAGCTCGCGACTCGCCACGCTGTCCGCGCGGGGGTTAAGGACAAAATTCATCTTCAGGTAAGGGACGTTGCCGAACTGAAATCGAGGTTTGCGCAAGGAACCATTGTCACAAATCCCCCTTACGGCGAAAGACTGATGGATATAAAAACGGTAAATCAACTTTATAAAACGCTTGGAGAAGTTTACAGAGCGCTCGACAACTGGTCGATATTCGTCATCACCAGCGCGCCCGAATTCGAACGGTATTTCGGATTAAGGAGCGACAAAAACAGAAAGCTGTTCAACGCAGGCAAGGAATGCCGTTTTTATTCCTATTTCAGACGCCCTTGACCTTTTCGGACGCGAAAAAAGTTATGTTTTTTGCCAGCACGTCGGAGTAGCTGAAGCTGTTGAGTTCTCCCGAATAACTCCTTATCGTGAAAATCTGGGGATAGGCGTTTTCGATTTTTCCTTCGATAAACTCTATCTTGTTGCGGCCGCGGTTGACTTTGAGTTTTACCGGCGTGCCGATTAAATTTTTGACCTGAAGTTTGGTCAGGTCGATGTTTTGCGGTATAGTTCTCATTTTTTACTCCGTAATTTGTAATGATTATGCCCCGTTTGTCAATTTTTTAGTCATAAAGTAATTTTGCCCTTAATAATGTTTAGTATGACAAATCAATAGGGGGCAGTTTATGACAGATAACAGGCTTATGATCAGTGCTAATACAAAGGAGCGCATACCCGAATACTTGTTTACCGAGACGGGCGAGATCAATCTAACCGACGCGAAAAAAATCCTCAGCGTGACGGCGGAGGCAGCCGTCAACAGTGTGGACGCGTTGAACAATGAGCTGCGGGTAAACGTCACGACGACGTTTAAGGTCATATATGACAGCCCTGCCGGCATAAACAGCTGTTCTGTCAAGGTGGACGGCAACCGCTCGATTATGGTCGAGGGCGTAAACGCCGATACGCGGGCTGTGGTCTACGCTTGCGTCCAGGACTGCGACTACACCGGCGCCAACAGCATAAAGGCAAAATGCACCATTATGCTTTCGGGCTGGTATGTAAAAGACAATCCGCTCAGCTTCCTCACGACCGAAATGGAAGGCATCTACTGCAAGACAGCGCTAATAAAAGTTGAAAACGTCGACATTTTACCGACAAGCAAACTGACGCTCACCTACAGCAACGAAGCGCGCATGCCGATAAGCAAGATGCTCGACCTTCACGCGACGGTCTTTGTAAACAACGTATTCCCGGGAAACGGAAGTTTCCAGATCGAAGGCGAAATAGCTTTGCGAATGATTGCCCTCAGCGACAACGGCGAAGTTATGAACCAGACCTTCACAAATCCCTTCACCACCGAAATTCTTGACGAAAGCCTTAAAGCCGATACAACAATCGACGTTATCGCAAGCGAATGCGGCATGGAATACACCTTGTCGGCGCAGGACAGCCGCGCGTTTGTCACCGACATAAAACTCGCGCTGTATCCTATTGCCAGCGATATGAGGGAAGTGGAGAGCGTGGTCGACGCCTACAGCACGACCCACGATTTAAAGATAGAAGAAAAGAAACACAGCCTTGACAGCCTGTTCTGCTTAAGGACGGTAAGGGATAAAGTTTCGGCAAACGTCAAAGCCCAGAACGGCGTAAACGACGTCATGTGCATAACGGGTGCCATGGTAAGCTATTCCACGAACTTAAACAACGGGATTCTTACCGCAGAAGGCGTTATATGCGCGACGGTAATTTATCTCGACGACGAAAACAGAACAGACAGCATAAAAGTGGAACTTCCCTTCCAGACGGTCATCGCCAAGGACTTTGACTGTAAGATAGACATCTCTTCCCAAGTAATGATTACCGGCATGTTCGCAAGAGTGAGAACTGCGAGCGAAATCGAAGTCAGCGTGGAAATCACCGTAAATGCCAGCGGCAAGAGGACGACTATGGTCAACCTCATAAGCGATATCGAGATGGCCGACGCCAAGGAAGTCGACGACGTCGCGATCACCCTCTATATCGTCAAGCCCAACCAGTCGATGTGGGAAGTCGCCAAAGAATTGAACACCAGCGAAGCAACGATCATAAACCAGAACCCCGACCTTAAGCTGCCCGTCAAAGCAGGCGACAAAGTCGTCCTTTACAAAGAGATAAACTTCGAGATTTAGTTGCAGAAAAAATGCGGGGAGCGCCCGCGCTATGCAGACGCTCCCCGCGAAAAATCGCAAAATAAGCCCTGCCGAAAACGGCAGGGCTTTTCTTTTGGTATAAACTATTCCTTCTTAGAAGGACTATTTTACTCTTTTTCTATCGCCTCGGTGGGGCAGCTTGCCATGGCTTCCTCGGCAGTTGTCACGACTTCGCCCGTGGCTTCGTTATAGGCGACAGCCTTTCCTTCCTCATTCATCGTGAACACGTCGGGGCAGATGCTTTCGCACAGTCCGCAGCTTATGCACTTGTCTTGTATTACAACAAACTTCATAAAAAAATCTTCTCCTTATCCTTTTTATCTTAGTATGCCACAAAAGCGGAAACAAAAAAAGAGTTTTATAAGCTTTTTTTGGCGCAAGTCAGATAATCGCGGCTATCTGGTAGACTATGGTGCCGAATACCCACGCGATAAGGCACTGGACAAGGACGATAAGGACTGTCTTAGTCGTAGACTTAAGCTCTTTGCGCATTGTTGCGACGGCCGCGACGCAAGGAGTATAGAGCAGGGTAAAAACGAGGAAGCCCAATGCGCTTGCCGTTGTGAGCACTCCGCTCTCGATTATCGATGTGCCGAGGAGCACGTTCAGCGAGCTTACCACCGCCTCTTTTGCGCTGAAGCCCACTATAAGCGATGTGCTCAGTCTCCAGTCGTTAAAGCCCATAGGTGCGAAAACAGGCGCGATGAATTTTCCGATCAGGGCCAACAGGCTCTGATTGTTGTTTTCCACGACGTTTAGCTTCAAGTCAAAGGTCTGTAAAAACCAGATGATGATCGTCGCCGTGAAGATTATTGTAAACGCCCTCAGTATAAAGTCTTTTGCCTTATCCCACATGAGGAGCAGGACGCTCTTTCCCGACGGGAAGCGGTAATTGGGCAGTTCCATCACAAAGGGCACGGGCTTGCCGCGGAACATCGTCTTGTTCATAATGAGCGCTACGACAATTCCGATTAAGATGCCGAACAGGTACAAGCCTATCATAACCAGCGCGCGGTATTTCGGGAAAAACGCCGCCGTAAACATGGCGTAAATCGGTATCTTTGCCGAGCAGCTCATGTATGGCGTCAAAAGTATCGTCATCCTGCGGTCACGCTCGGACGCAAGCGTCCTCGTCGCCATGATTGCGGGCACCGAGCAGCCGAAGCCGATGAGCATAGGTACGACGCTCCGTCCAGAGAGACCGATTTTTCTTAAAAGTTTATCCATGACAAACGCCACTCTCGCCATATAGCCGGTATCTTCCAGTATGGAGAGGAAGAAGAACAGCGTGACGATTATCGGCAAGAAAGACAACACGCTCCCCACGCCCGCAAATACGCCGTCAATTATCAGGCTCTTTACCACGGGATTTAGCCCGTAGGCGGTAAAGCCCTTGTCGCAGATTTCTATTATCTTATCTATTCCCATAGCGAGAAGGTCGCTGAGAAGTTTTCCGATCACCTCGAAAGTAAGGTAGAATATTGCAAACATAATAAGAATAAACAAGGGTATCGCCGCATATTTATTAGTCAGCACCTTGTCAATTTTAATACTCAGTTTGCGTTCTTTGGATTCTGTGCCCTTAACGACCGTATCCTTGCACGCCTTTTCGATGAAGGTATAGCGCATTTCGGCAAGGGCGGCGTTGCGGTCGAGCTTGTATTCCCGCTCCATTTCGATAATGCTGTGTTCGATGGTGTCGGTTTCGTTCTTGTTAAGTTCGAGCTTCTCTATTATAGGAGTGTCGCCTTCGACTACTTTGGTGGCGGCAAATCTCGTGGCTATTCCTGCTTTCTGGGCGTGGTCCTCGATAATATGGCTGACCGCGTGAATGCAGCGATGAACAGGTCCTGCCTCGCAAAAGTCGTATTTTGTGGGTAAAACCTTATTTTTAACCGTGTTTACCGCGACTTTGATAAGTTCGTCAATGCCTTCTTTTTTTGCCGCGCTTATGGGCACCACGGGCACGCCGAGGTTTTCCGACAGTTTGGCGATGTCGATTGTCCCGCCGTTGTTTCTCACTTCGTCCATCATGTTGAGCGCGATGACGGTAGGGAAGCGCATTTCGATAAGCTGCAAGGAGAGATAGAGATTTCTCTCTATGTTGGTGGCGTCGACGATGTTTATTATGCCGTCGGGCTTGTGGTTTAAGAGAAAGTCCCTCGTGATTTTTTCCTCGTTGGAATAGGGGCGCATGGAATAAATGCCGGGAAGGTCTACGACGAGGACGTTTTTCATCTTTTTTATCTCGCCTGTCTTCTGGTCGACCGTGACCCCCGGGAAGTTGCCCACATGCTGATTTGCGCCCGTGAGCTGATTAAAAAGGGTGGTCTTTCCGCAATTCTGATTGCCGATAAGGGCAAATATCATAAATCTACCTCTTTGATTTCTATCTGGCGGGCGTCTTCGAGACGCAATGTAAGCGCGTATCCGCGAAGGTGTATCTCCATAGGGTCGCCAAGGGGCGCAAACTTTACCGCCTGCACTCTGGTGTTGGGAATAAGCCCCATATCGAGGAGGCGGAGGCGCAGTTCTCCCTCGCCGTTTACCCTGGTGATTATTCCTGCTTTTCCTGTCTGCAATTTGTCCAGTGTCATGTGCACTCCTTGTCAGTTCGCATATGCGTACTCGGGGTCATTTAAAAAAGAGCTATGCTCTTCGTTGATACTATTATATAGCATGATGAGGGGAATATTCAAATGTTTTTCACAGGTTTTTAAAATGATTTTTCAAAGCCGAAAAAGTCTCCTCGCTGATGACGTGCTCGATACGGCAGGAGTCGGCCTCGGCGGTCTCTCTGTCTATACCGAGTTTTACGAGGGTCTCGGTAAGAAATCTGTGCCTCTCGTATATATTTTCCACCTTGTTTCGGCCAAGCTCGGTAAAGTCGATAATGCCGTTTTTGTCGATGGTGATATATCCGTTCTTTTTGAGTAAATTTACGGCGCGGGACACGCTTGATTTGGAGTATTTTTTCTCCTCGGCTATGTCGATAGAGCGCACGCTCCCTTTTTTCTGCCGGACTTTAAGTATGGTCTCGAGATAGTCTTCGCCCGATTCGTAAATGTTCTGCATCGCTGTTTCCTCACATCTGTATATATGAAATTTTACTACAAAAGGTAAAAAATTACAACTGCCATTTGAGCATTATCCGATAAGTATAAATATTATCCGCATAATAGCAAATGGGGGTATATCTGTAAAATTATTGCTTATTCGATGTCGATATGTTATAATTAATGAACAAAAGCACTGATTTTATCATGGGTTTATATATAAGGAGGAATAATGAACAAGACAGCCAAAGACGGTCTTACGTTCCACGCCTTGTGGGAGCTTATCAAAAAGAGCTTCACAAGGATTGTCGTATATGTACTGGTAGCGGCGTTTGTTGCGGGCGCTATCGGCGCGCTTACCATTGTGCTGGTTCGTGACGAAAAGGTTTACCAGGCGATCATAGAATACAACTATGAAGGAGTCGAGTCGGGACTTGACCCGTGGGGGCGCAAACTTGACGTCACCAAAATAAGGTCGGACGCCATAGTCACCAAAGCGCTTGTGGAAAACGAGTACAGCGAAGAAAGACGTGCCAAACTTAAGAATGGCATAATCAATAACATTGCAATTGCGGGAGTGGTGCCCGAGGACATAATGAAGAAAATCCTTATCATTAAGGAAATCGCCACCAAGACGCCCACCCAGCTCAACGAGCTTACCGGCCTATCATATTTCTCGACAAGCTATGTTATCAGCCTCAAAAACGACAAGAAACTCGGTCTTAGCGGCAAGGAGTGCATAAATATCCTTAACTCCATTGTCGACAACTATATTCTCGCGTTCAAGCAGCAATACGGCTTCAACAACGCGCTAGGCACGCTTATCGGAGAAGAAGTGAATAGGGACGGATACGACTATCTCGAACTTCACAGCCTTTACGCCGACCAGGTCGACAGCGTGATGGCCTATCTCGACGACATGATAAGCCGCTCGGCTTCCTTCCGCACCACAGCCACAAAACTGTCTTTTGAGGACATGAAGGCAAGAGTGAAGTCCATACGTGACTACGACCTTTACAAACTCGAGATATATATCTATGGAAAAGGCGTTTCGAGAGCCGATTCCACAATCGACGCGGTGACCTTCATCGACGAGAAGATAAACGACATCGCAAGGAGCATTGCCGCAACCGAAGCGTCCATTACGGCGACCAATAACGCTATCGCCAACTTCGAATTCGTCTACAACACGACGACCACCGAAAACAATACAACAACTTCGGTGCTCGCAAACGGCGCGGCATATGAAAAACTCTATGACAACCTGAGGATCTACCAGTCTCAGCTTGTATCCCTCAACTCCACCAAGACACTCTGGGAGACAAGAAAAGCTAAGATAAACAGCGCAGCTTCGATGTCGGAGCCCGAAAAAGCCGCGTCTATTGCTACGGCGGAATCCCTCCTCGACAGGATAAACAGCAAGATAACCGAGGAAATCGGCTACATCAATGAGGCTGTCGACGAGTATATCGAGAGCGAAGTCATGAAGAACAGCATCATAAAGACCGTTTCGGCGGTGGAAGCTCCTCGTGACGACAACGCCATAAAGATTCTCATCCTTGCCGAGCTTATCGTGATGTTTGCCGCGGCAGTCACCGCTATGTGCGTCACAAGCGCCAAGGAAAAAAAGAGAGCGGCGATTATTGAAAATGCCGAAGTAAAAGAATAACACACAGAGCACGCATAACTGCCCCGCCCGAACATTTTTCGGGCGGGCTTTTCCTTTTTTAAGACGTATTGCGTGAAATTCATGCACAAATATTTAATCGGGGATATTGTCATTGTAAGCGCGATGTGCTATATTTAAATATGGCTATATCGCTGTCCGAAAAGCGAAAAAAAATGATAAGGAGTATAGAGATGGATCTTGTTAAGATTTGCAAGGATATCAGAGAGGACATTTTCCGCTGTATCGGCTCCATTGGGGTGGGGCACATCGGCGGCAGCTTGTCCATAGTGGAAATTCTGGCAACGCTTTATTTCAAAGAGATGAATATCGACCCCAAGAACCCCAAAATGGAAGGCCGCGACAGGCTGGTTGTTTCCAAAGGTCACGCGGGTCCCGCGGTTTACGCCGCGCTTGCCAACAGGGGGTATTTCGATAAGGAATTACTGCTCACCCTCAATAAGGGCGGCACCTGTCTTCCCAGCCACTGCGACATGAACCGCACCGTCGGTATCGACATGACGACTGGAAGCCTCGGGCAGGGATTAAGCTGCGCGGTGGGCGTTGCGCTCGGCAGCAAGATAAAGGACGACGGCGCGTATATCTACGCGATAATCGGCGACGGCGAAAGCCAGGAAGGACAGATCTGGGAAGCCGCCATGTTCGCCGCCGCGAAAAAATTGCACAACCTTATCGTGTTTACCGACAATAACGGTATGCAGATTGACGGAAACGTCTGCGACGTAAACGGACTCGAGCCTGTCGCCGACAAGTGGAGAAGCTTCAACTGGAACGTGTACGAAATCGACGGACACAATCCTGACGAAATTTCCGACGCCGTTAATAAGGCAAAAGCGCAGAAGGAAAAGCCCACAATGATAGTGGCAAGAACGGTAAAAGGCAAGGGCGTCTCCTTCGTGGAAGCCAAAGGCTATGGCTGCCACAATATACCGCTCAGCGAGGAAGATGTTGCTAAGGCCATCGAGGAGATCAGGAGGTAAATATGGGAAATATCGAAATGAGAGCGGTATTTGCCGCCGAACTTAAAAAACTCATGGAAAAGGACGAGAGGGTGGTCGTAGTCGACGCCGACCTCGCCAAAGCCAACGGCACCTGGGCGCTGAGAAACGAATTTCCCGACAGGGCGATTGATGTGGGCGTTGCCGAACAGAACATGATGGGCGTCGCCGCAGGTCTTTCCAGCTACGGATTTAAGCCTTATATCGGCAGCTTTTCGCCTTTTGTGAGCAGACGTATTTGCGATCAGCTGACCCTTTCGGGTTGCTACGCCAAGCAAAACGTCAAGGTAATAGGCTCCGACCCCGGCATCACCGCCGAACTTAACGGCGGCACCCACATGGGACTTGAGGACGTGGGGGTGCTGAGAAGCGTACCCGACCTTGTCATCTTCGAGCCCGTGGACGCAATTCAGCTCGAAAAAGCCATGCCCGTAATTGACGCCTATGAAGGCATGGTCTATATGAGACTTTTCCGAAAGACGATTGACGACGTGTTTACTCCCGACTACGAGTTCGACCTCTTTAAGGCCGATACAATAAAGGAAGGCAAGGACATCTCGATTTTTGCCTCGGGCATAATGGTGCAGGAGTCAGTAAAGGCCGTCGCTATGCTGGAAAACGAGGGCATAAAGGCAGAACTTATCAACATTCACACCATAAAGCCCATTGACAGAGAGGCGATAGTCAATTCCGTCAAGAAGACAGGCTGCGCCGTAACCTGCGAAAACCACAACATAATCGGTGGACTTTTCAGCGCGGTAAGCGAAGTTATCGTATCGGAATACCCCGTGCCCGTTCTGCCCGTCGGTATAAACGACACCTTCGGCGAGGTGGGCAAGCTTCCCTACCTTAAAAACATCTACAAGCTCAACGCGTCCGACATTGCCGAAAAGTGCAAAAAGGCTCTCGGACTTAGGACGTAAAACATTTTATACAAGTAAAACGCCCCGAAAATTTCCGGGGCGTTTTTTGCTATTCGTGACCTTCGGCCGCGTCTGCCTCGGCTTTGGTCTGGTGGACTGTGCCGCGCGGGTGCTGGGGAGGCGCGTAAATTGAATACAGTTTTATCGGAATATTACCGATGTTTACGAGGTTGTGATAGGTCCCTGCGGGAATAAATATCGCGTATCCCTCGACTACATTGGACTGATAGCTCAGCTTTTCGGGATTCGGTCCCATCATTACCTGCCCGTAGCCTGCCTCAATCCGCAAAAACTGGTCGGTGTCGGGATGCATCTCCAGTCCGATTTCGCCCCCGACGGGAATGCTCATAAGCGTAAGCTGAAGATTATTGCCCGTCCAGAGCGCCGTCCTGAAATACGGATTGAGCATCGTCGCCCGCCTTATGTTGGTGACAAACGGCTCGGGTCCGTAATCGTTGAGCATAAACCTGTTTATGTAATTGTCATTGTACATTTTCTTACCCCTCCTTAAAAACTCTTTCATAAATATGCGTTAGAGGGGATTTGTGTTATTGATTTTCCGATATAAACCTATACGCTAATAAACTGCATTGATAATAATTTCTGATAAAAATCAGGACTGATTGACGTAATTAATATCCAGACTACAGTAAATACATCTATTAAAGCATGTCCTACCATTATAGGCCTGATATCTAAAGCATAAGCGATATCAGTAATTTTAGTGGCTTTATATCCTTTTTCAACAATAATTCGAGACCTTTATGCAGTATGTCCAATCTTCTTTTTTCTTTTTGTTCGTTCCGTGTCATTTTACAATCTCATTTCATTGAATATTTATTCAATTAAAATTATACAACACTTTTGAATAAATGTAAAAAAAGGCTTGATCTTTTGTATCAAACCTATGCTTGTTATATGTGCTTGGACTAACAAATTGATACAATCCATACCCCTAGCCGATTTCCGTACCTTTGAGCAATACTCCAAATAAAGTTAGCTTCTGCACTAACATCTATTGGTTCATCGTCCCATAACCTTCGTTATTGTACGTTCTTAATTAAAATGTTAAATGCTGCTTTTATCCTTGATAAATTTTGAATTTCACCATCATATTAAAACGTTTTTCTAATAGTTTTACCAAAAATGATAAGGACTTCGGCCGCGGGTTTAAGCAACAAAAAAAGGTTCCCGATTTGGGAACCTTTCTTTTTTGTGTGTGGTAAGTCTATTTGATACATGCACCCTCTAAAACTACAAATGCACCCTCAAAGCTATTGTTTCTAGCACTTACCACTATGTGACACGTGACAAACGTGACAGTCGTGACACTTAAGTAAGGTAGTAATATTCAACACAAGAAAAATAGATAAAAACGTATTTGATACAACTTGACAATTAGCCTCTTTAGAGTGATAGATAGACACGACTCTAAGGAGGTTTTTAATATGAATCAAAATCAGATTGTTGGTGAAATCAAATATAGATTCGCTTCTCTTCTTTTAGATCAATTACTTGAAGACAATATTATTACTAAAGAAGACTGGGCTAGTTTCAAGAAAAAGCTCATAAAGAAATATAATCCTATCATTAGCGTATTGGAGGAAATCGATGAAAAAGATAATTAAAGAGATTACTCCAATAAAGAAATCAGATACTAAAGAGAAAACTAAAAAGAGAGTTGCAGCATACGCAAGAGTATCTACTGAACAGGATGAACAGCTTCATTCTCTTCAAGTACAAAGAGATTATTATGAAGAATATATTAAATCTAATCCTGATTGGGAACTTGTAAATATCTATTATGATGAAGGAATAACCGGTACTTCTTTAAAGCGTAGAAAAGGATTTAATCAGATGATAGCTGACGCACTTGATGGAAAGATTGATGTAATACTAGTAAAGTCAGTATCAAGATTTGCTAGAAATACAATTGATGCACTACAAACAACTAGAGATTTAAAACTTAAAGGTGTGCCAGTATTCTTTGAAAAAGAAAATATTGATAGTATGGATCCTAAAGGTGAATTCATGCTTACACTATTCTGCTCTTTTGCACAGGAAGAATCAAAGTCAATATCTGATAACATTAAATGGTCAATTAGAAATGGATATAAGAATGGTAAATTCACAATGCATACTGAACATCTGCTAGGTTATAAGAAATTATCAAACGGAAAGATTATAATTGATAAAGAACAAGCTAAGACTGTAAAAATGATTTACAAGTTATTTTTAGAAGGCATGAACAATTTCCAACTTCAACGCTACCTTGAAGATAAAGGTATCTTAACACCTATGGGAGTTAAAAAATGGCAATATAATGTTATTAATTCAATTCTTACTAATGAAAAATATTGTGGTGATGCAATATTACAAAAGAAATTCTCAATTGATGTTGTCCTTCATACTCTTAAAAAGAATGAAGGTGAATTACCACAATATAGAATATATAATAATCATCCTGCAATTATACCTAAAACAGCATGGGAATATGTACAAGAATTATATGCTGTTA
>Ga0116189_1000364_pt1 | contig 45017 bp, 34 predicted proteins | sample AD_JPNTR3_MetaG_FD_89895 | JGI IMG/M metagenome (GOLD analysis project Ga0116189, IMG submission 89895) | Active sludge microbial communities of municipal wastewater-treating anaerobic digesters from Japan - AD_JPNTR3_MetaG | ecosystem: Engineered > Bioreactor > Anaerobic > Digestate | place... | reverse complement strand
CGGCCTCGGGAGGCTCTTCACGCGCCACGGGAAATGGTACGGCTACAAGCCGCCAGACCCCGAATCAAACCCGCTCGGACTGGTCTTTCTGGAATGACCAGATTTTTTGGGGAAACTCCTTTTCGTTCTCTGCTTGACGTCGGGTTTAAGTCACTGTTACTATCTTACTCATTCTAGTGCAGATTTTGAGCGGACAAGGACAAGGGCGTCTTTTCCGACTCAAGGGTTGAGTCTGCGAGGATACTTCTTTAAAGGAGAGACGAATGAACACTGTGATCTTGGTTGCGGCCGGCAAAAGTACGCGCATGGGATCGAATACCGATAAGGCTTTTCTGAGTTTAGGATCGCGCCCCGTTATCGCTTGGTCGCTGCTGGCCTTTGAGCAGTGCACTGCGATTGACCAGATTGTGCTGGTCGTCCGGAAAGATCAAATACTGGCCGCTAAGAGTGTTGCGCAGATGTTCGGGATTTCCAAGCTGCGGGAAGTCGTGGCGGGCGGGAGTCGCCGTCAAGACTCGGTCGTGAACGGTATGCGGGAGATGGCACCCGAGACACGCATCGTGGTGGTGCATGACGGTGCCCGGCCGTGCGTCACGCCGGAGTTGATTGAGGCCACAATCAAAACGGCCAAACGGAACGGGTGCGGTATTGCGGCCTCGCGCGTCTGGGACACGATCAAGTATGTGGAGCGCGGTTTGACGGTAGATCGAACGATAGATCGTGCAAAGCTCTGGGCGGTCCAGACCCCGCAAGCGTTCAAGGTGGAGCTGTTGCAACGCGCTTATGAGGCTGTTGAGGAGCAAAAAGCTGTGATCACCGATGAAGCCAGCGCCGTTGAGTTGATCGGGGAGCCGGTTCGTCTGGTCGAGTGGTCGCGCCACAACATCAAAATCACGACCGCTGAAGATTTGCCTCTGGCAGCGGCAGTGCTGAAAATTAATTGATTGCGAGGGATGAGGCTGGGGGGTTATGGAACGAAAGTATGCTATTCTGGGGGACGTTCACGCCAATCTTGAAGCGCTGAATGCTGTCATCGAAGACGCCCGTGGCCGAAGCGTTACGGATTTCGTTTCGGTCGGTGATGTGGTGGGGTATAACGCCAGCCCTTCGGAGTGCATCCGGCTGGTGCGCGAGTTAGGTTGTATCACCGTTCGCGGCAATCATGACCACTACTGCTCCTACAACGAAAGTCTGGATGACTTCCAGCCGCTGGCGGCCAGTGTGATCGCATGGACGCGGCGTCAATTGACGGAAGATGACGCCAAATGGCTGCATGACCTGCCTTACCACAAAGCCTGCGGCGGCTTTACGTTGGTGCACAGCACACTTGATATGCCGGGACGTTGGGGGTATGTGTTCGACACGCTGGCGGCTGAAGCCAACTTCAGTTACCAGATGACCGCCCTCTGCTTTCACGGCCATACGCATGTTCCTATGATCTACCAAAAACAGCATGAGATCACGCGCATCGAGCCCTGTAAAATGAAGATCACATTCGGCAAAAAGTATTTCATCAACGTCGGTAGTGTGGGACAACCGCGCGATGGCGATTCGCGTAGCGCGTACGTGCTGTACAGCACCAAGACCAAAGAGATCGAGTTCGTCCGCGTTCCCTACGATGTGCAGACCGCCATGGAGAAAAACATGCGGGCCGGCCTGCCCGAACGGCTTGCGTTGCGTTTGGCGCAGGGACGGTGATCCCGAAAGCAGTGATTCGATTTGTCAGACCGCTCGATATCGTGTAGAATCGCGCGGTTTTTTTCGTACACCTATGGAGGTCTATCACATGAGTTGTCCGTATCCGTGCTCCCATGAAGTGGAGCAGATGTGCTGTGTGGCGAAGGGTCCCAAGCACGGTCCGGCACCGATTCCCGAAGAGGGCAAATGGGTGCAGGTCAAAGAAGTCAAAGACATTTCCGGTCTGACGCACGGCGTGGGTTGGTGCGCACCGCAGCAGGGTGCCTGCAAGCTGACGCTGAACATCAAAGATGGCATTATTCAGGAAGCGCTGATCGAAACGCTCGGCTGCTCGGGGATGACCCACTCGGCAGCGATGGCCGCTGAGATTCTGCCGGGCAAGACGGTGCTCGAAGCGCTCAACACGGATCTCGTGTGCGATGCGATCAACACAGCCATGCGTGAACTTTTCCTCCAGATCGTGTACGGCCGTAGTCAGAGCGCATTCTCTGAGGGCGGCCTGCCGATCGGCTCCGGCCTTGAAGATCTGGGCAAGGGCCTGCGCAGCCAGATCGGTACGATGTACAGCACCAAGCAGAAGGGCGCGCGTTATCTCGAGATAGCGGAGGGCTATGTGAGCCGTCTGGCGCTCGACGAAAACAACGAAGTGATCGGGTACGAGTTTGTCCGCATAGGGCCGTTCATGGAGCTGCTCAAGAAGGGCGAAGACCCAAAGAAAGCGCTGGAAAAATGCACCGGCACCTACGGCCGGTTCTCGAAAGAGATGGGCGCCGTTAAATTCATCGACCCGCGTCACGAGTAGTTGAAAGGAGTTTTTCTTATGGCAGCACTGTTCGAAAGTTATGCGCGGCGCATCAAGCAGATTGAGGCCGTGTGCAAGAAGTATGGGATCAAGGATCTCCAAGAGGCGCGCAAACTGTGCGTAGCTCAGGGTTTTGACCCCTACGAAATCTGTACCTCGATCCAGAATATCTGCTTCGAGAACGCGAAGTGGGCCTATGTGTTGGGCGCGGCGATCGCGTTGAAAAAGGGATGTGTCAAGGCGGCTGAAGCGGCCGAGGCCATCGGCGAGGGACTCCAAGCCTTCTGCATCCCCGGTTCGGTGGCGGATGACCGCAAGGTCGGTATCGGGCACGGCAATCTGGCCGCGATGCTGTTGCGTGAAGAAACCCGCTGCTTCTGCTTCCTCGCAGGGCACGAGTCGTTCGCGGCAGCCGAAGGCGCGATCGGTATCGCCCTCAAGGCCAACAAGGTCCGCACCGCCCCGTTGCAGGTGATCCTCAACGGTTTGGGCAAAGACGCGGCCTACATCATCAGCCGCATCAACGGCTTCACCCATTGCGAAACGAAGTTCGACTACGCGACCGGCAAACTGAAGGTCACGAAGACGACCCCGTTCTCCGACGGGCCCCGCGCGGACGTCCGTTGCTACGGCGCGGATGATGTGCGCGAAGGTGTGGCGATCATGTGGAAAGAGAAGGTGGATGTCTCTATCACCGGCAACTCCACCAACCCCACGCGCTTCCAGCACCCGGTCGCAGGTACCTACAAGAAAGAGTGCATCGAGAAGGGCAAGAAGTACTTCTCAGTCGCTTCCGGCGGCGGCACGGGCCGCACGCTACATCCCGACAACATGGCGGCGGGGCCGGCTTCGTACGGCATGACCGACACCATGGGCCGCATGCACTCCGACGCGCAGTTCGCGGGATCCTCCTCGGTGCCGGCGCACGTTGAGATGATGGGCTTCCTCGGTATGGGTAACAACCCGATGGTCGGCGCAACCGTCGCAGTGGCCGTCTCGGTCGAGATGTCCCACAAGAAGTAGGGGTACGCGTTTTGGAGTGCGGTGACAAGAGCCGCGCTGTACGCGGGTCGCGGCACCGCTTTCCGGCCCGTCTACGCCAAAGCGGCGTCGTGAGGAATACCGCTTGCCGCCGCACTCCAAATCTATTCGCTTGAGCTCCTAAATCCTAAATCCCAAATCCTAAATCCTACTCGCCAAGCCCCGCTCAACGAGATGCGCGAGAAAACGGTCAATCTCCGCACGCGCTGTCTCGTCGTCGACCTCGTACTCCTCCAGCATCGCCTCAAGCAGTTCGGCTTTCGTGACCGGTCGCTCCAACTGCTGCCAAAACCAGAGGCCCATGTCGTTCAGGCTGAACATTTTGGACTCGCCAACATGTAACACGATGAGGAAATGTTCACCCACGATCTCCCTCAACTCGATATCCTTCGCCCGTGTAAAACGTGTGTCATCCATACTGATACTCCTTAGTGTTCTGCAACCGGTTTGTAAAAGCGACGCCGTGCATTCTTGTCGAACGGCACCTCAATCTGCTTAAGCGGCCAATCACCAGGGATGGGCTCGGTCGACCATGTCTCCCCCCCTACCGGCCGCCACGGGAGCGGCACCCACGACGTACTTCTCAGATCATCTGTCGTCATCACCCTGAATGCAATACCAGCCAGCGTTTCGACATTCAGCGCGAGGCCCGGTGCGGCAGAATCCGGCACTACAGCCAGCGGATCGTAGGTTCCGGCCTGCGGCAACACCAATCGGCTGATCCGCATCCCGCCCACAAGCGCCCCGGTGCCGGCCAGCGCCTCGATCCACGTTGCAAACCCGTCACCGTCTTGATCAAGAAGATCTGCGTAAGGGTCCCCCCCCAACCCCTGCGCCAGCAACCAATCGCTCGACGTTCCGCGCGCGGTTTGGTCAGGCCGTATGTTGAGCGATGGGTCACCCAAGAACACCATGTGCCGCAGGGAGAGTGCGTGGCTACCTCCCAGCGCGGCAAAAGTTCCGCACCAGACATCTCCCAGACGACGCGCACCGGTCGCCACCTGAGCACCAAAGGCCTGTGAGTAAAGCTTAGCCTGATCCGGCATCGTATAGCCAGCCGTGCTGATGACAGCCGCGAAACCCGACACCGGATTCCTGACACCCGCCTCGGCGATCGCCTGTTGCTCTTGCCTCAGATCAAGTAGCGTCCAACGCCCCATGCGGCACCCCATCAGTAGCGCCACGGGCGCGAACGGCCATGTGGCGGTTCGGAGCATCGGGGCATCAAACAGCTTGCCGTCCCTTGTGTAGCCTGCAATGGTGTCACTGGAATGACCGACGAAATAGTAGAAGCCGGCCCCCTCCTGCAACTCATATGAAACACCCGTTTCATGATACGTGTCACGCCACAACGGCGCCAGACGGCTCTGGTCCGGTGCGGGATAAAAGGTTTCGAGCCACCACCCCACGCTCGGGAAAGAGACGGCGGTAGATTCGGCAAACCCGGTGAAGTTCACGTATTTTGAACCCGTGTTCTGCCAATCGCAAGAGAACACCGCCTTACGCTTCCACGTCTCGGTCAACTCATACCGGATGGTCTTCTCCACCATGCGCGCCAGTTCCAGCGCGTTCGTCGCCAAAAAACGCCCGATCGCCACCTCCGGCACCGCGTCCCCCTGCACATCACCCAATACCGGATCATTCGGTAACAACAACGCGCCGTTTGCCGCCGCGTCCACCTGCGACACCAAATACAGCGGAAACAAGGCTGGGTAGGCCCCCGCCTTGCCAGGCGGGAATACCTCCAGTTTGTAATCGCTTCCGCCATGCCCGGCAAACAGCAGATAGCGCAGCACCTGACCGTCCGCCTGCGCCACACCCGCCGCACTAAAGCGGCGGAAGGCCTCCGGATGCACCAAGCCGTCCGTGAAGGCGTTGTAGAGATCTTCCGCGTCGATCACACGCGCGCGCAACCCCTGCGCCTCGCGAAACTCGGCCAGCGGTGCCGCCGCTTCCGCGAACCCCGGCCACCACCGGCGCGGCGGTGTCACGATCGCCAACTCGGGCATTTCGTCCAGGGCACTCCAGTCGATCACACGCGCACCACTGACGGACGGTTCAAAAGCGCCCTGCGACCGATCGAAAACCACATAGCGCGCCGCCGCCCCGCCACATGCAAACAGCGCCTGCCAGCCCCCCTCCCCGTCCGGCACCACGCACACATCGGACAACGCTATCGGTTGAGCCGCGTCCGTCACCTCCCACACCGCCAGATTCTGCGTCGTAAAACCGCCCGCCGCAATCACCGGGCCCTCCCCGCCCGTGCACTGCAGCATGCCCTCCTGCGCCGTGTAATATCTCGGGTAGTGCACTGTCGCGGCCAGCAACATAAAATCGTTAACGACCTGCGTACCGCCCGCATTTTGAACAGTCAACTCAATCGTCCCGTTCGTCACCGTGCCCGCCGGCACAACATAGTCAAACGTCACCGCTTGCTCACCCGACCACCCTTGTGCACCGCCGCTCACTCCATTCACGCAAACTTCGCACAGATGTTCATCCGGCGTGGGGAAATCGTGGTATGACGCCAGTTCGACTCGCACGGTAACGCCCGTCACCGCCTCGGCGCACCATTCCGGTAGCACCACTGTCCGGGTTTGCGTACGTGCCGCTGCATACGTGGACCCGATCCACTCGCCAAAATTCAGTACATTGGTGAGCGTACCCACTGAACTGCGCCGGTCACGCGGCTCATAAGGCGCCAGAAAGACTGCGCGGCAGGGCCTGTCAGACATGAACCAAAGATTGGTCGCGCCGCTTCCCGGCGCGGCCGCTTCTTGCGGCATCACCGCCCCATCCTCCAACGTCAGCCAATAGACATTTTCCGGTGCGTAAAGCTCGCTTGTCGGCTGGCCGTAAAAAAACAGGGCATCCCCCTCCGTGCGCCACGTCACCGCCGCGCCGCCGCATGCGAGCGCCACCCCGCCCTGCGCCATCGCCGCACGCACGGTGTCCGCATCCCAGCCTGAGACCAGCGCCACCTCGTCGGCGGTCACGCGGTAAACCCCTGCGTCGCGCACGCCGATCCGCACACGATCCGCCCCCTCAACCGACGTCCAAGGCACCACGCGCGGCGCTACGCCGATCCAGTGCTGCGCACCCAAGGCCAGCATCGGCCAGCACACGGCCAACGCCCAGCGCACACGTCCATTGGATGTTCCTCCTGTCACACGTTATATTTAACCACACCGTTACCAACGAAGGAAACAGAAATCAGTTTCCTAGTGGTATGCGAATCGAATGCGATCACTTTTAAGGGTTGATTCTTTCCCCCCCCCTCGCATAATGGATGTCAATTACGGGGACCTGTGTGTGCCCGACTGGACAAGGGGAAAACAATGCGAACGAATGCACTAGGAATGGGAGCGGTCATAGCGGTCTGCGCGATTTGCGTATAGGGCGCGACAAAAATCTGGACGGGTAGTGGTGCCGACGCCAAGTTCTCAACGGATGGCAATTGGGAGGACATGGTCGCACCTGTGAACGGCGACACGCTGGTCTTCCAAGGTGAGAACGCCGTTGCGGAGAACGATTTCGACTCGACCGTCCAGTTCGCCGCGATTTATATGTCCAACTCGGTACCGTTCACCATCCGTGGAAACACGCTTTATCTGAGCGGCAGCCGAATTTTCGCGAAAACCCTTTCGACGACGATCACCGACCGTTTCGAAACGGACGTGGTTTTCTCCGGTAGTGCGTCTCTCGGGGCGGCGAACGTCAACCGGCACCACATCACTTTTGGAGGAACGGTCGCAAGCGCGTCAGGGGGGGACACTGCAGACTGCCACTCAAACCGGAAACATCTTCACCTTTGAGAGCATGGTGACCAATTTTTCACACGTCTACCGCCCAAACGGTGGCGGCACCATGCAGTTTCTCGCGCCGACGAACCACTTCACCGACCCCAATCCGTTTCGGATCAATCAGGGAACGATCGTGGTCTCGAATCTCACCGCATTCGGTACAGGCACCCGGACATTCTCCGGCGGGCAAGGTGGATACAACACCCCCGCAATCATCCAGATGTATCCAACGTCGGACGAGACGGCACCGATCCATTTCAGAGTCAACAGCCCGAATCAGCAGCAGTCCAACCTTCAAATTTACAACAACACGCCCGGCGTGAAGCTGACCTTCACCGGCGATGTGAGCCTGGGCGGGACAAAGAACAATGTCGGCGGGCGCATCGCTGTCGGCGGAGCGGGCGACGGGACGATCACAGGAAACTTCCCCTCCCCGAATCTTGCGCTCTACAAGAGCGGCACAGGCACCTGGGAACTCGCCGGAGCATACGAGTCGACCGGCATCGTGACCGTCGCGGCAGGAACGCTCGTGGTCAACACCGTGTTCCCGACGAATACGTTCTGTGACGTCACCGGCGGCACCCTGTGCGGCACAGGGACGCTCCACTGGGCGACGCTGAGCAGTTCCGCCGCTAAAATCACCGGCGGCTCGCCGGGAACGCCAGGAACGCTTTGCTTCGCGGACGGTGGCGATGTCGCACTCACGGTCGTGAGCGGCACGCTCGTCGCCCGGCCGAAAGCAGACGGCACGCCGTCGCTCGTCGCCGCCGACGGCACGGTCGCGTTGACCGGCTTGTTGACGGTGGACCTTGACGGTGATTTCTCCGCCCTCCCGGCCGGAACGTATCCGCTTCTGACGTGGACGCAAAAAATCGGAACAGGAACATACGCCGCGGGCAGCGGCTTCCCGTCGGGATCGAGTCTCGTGGAAACCGCCGACGGACTGGCGCTTTACGTGCCAGGCGCGATTCTGAGTTGGACGGGTGCCGTGAACGGCAACTGGGACACCGCCACGGCGAACTGGAAAAACGGCCAAGTGTTCGCTGACGGCGCGGACGTCGTGTTCGGCGACGATGTCGCCGATGGACGGACGAATGTCACCCTTACCATCGCAGCCGCTCCGGGCTCGGTGGCGATTTCGAGCGATGTCAATAACTACATCTTCTCTGGTGCCAAGATGACGGGAACGATGGCACTCATGAAAACTGGAAACGCCTCGCTGACATTGGAGAACGACAACGACCACACGGGCCTTACCACAATCAATGGGGGGACGTTCCGGTTGAACGGATCGCTCAACGGTTCGACTTTGCTCGTACAGCCGGGCGCGGAACTCTTGCAGGGGACGAACGCTTCCATCCACGGGGACGTGAACGTGAATGTCCTCGGACAAGCAACGCTCTCCGGATCGAACACCTTCACCGGCGATCTGGTCTTCGGTTCGATCACCGAAGGAAGAGCCACGGGAACAGTTTGCAACGTCTCAGCAGTCGGCGGAGACGGCGGTGAAGTCGTCGTGATGCACAACGCGCGACTCACACTGGATGCAGAAGGCGTCTACCCCAGCCGCACGCTCCGTTTCGCCGCCCGGCAGAACGGCGGTGGTATCGTACCCTATTTCCGGCAGACACCCGGCAAAACCGCGACCTGGCCCGGCGGTATCGCGTTGGACGCGCCACCGGGGGATTACTTCTTTTACACTTACGGAACCCTGAATCTCGGTACCGATCCGGATGCGGTGATCACAGACGAGGGGTGCCCCTCATCTTCGAGGTTAATGGTCCGCGGCACCGGACGCCTCAATCAGTACGCCCGGACGCAACTCAAGGGCGGCTGCGAAAAGACAGACAGTGTATCTTGGCACGTCTACTCCTCCAGCAATGTGCTTTCTCAGTTCAACATCGCGGTCGGCTCTGCCTTTTTGCATGCGCCGGATGCGTTTTCGACGAACTGCACCATCAAGCTAGGTCAGGTATACGGAAACAACAAATTCAATTCCCTGATTGATTTCGGCGGTTTCGATCTGACGATCGCCGGGCTCACGGTCGATCAGGGCATCGCACTCGAAGGGAACACCCAGATATTCACAACGTCCGAGCCTGCCACGATCACACTGCTCGGCCCCGGCGACACGATGCTGAACCGGACCGGCACCGAACTGAGAGGCGCGCTCGCAATCTGCAAACGTGGCACGGACACGACGCTCATCCTTGCCCAACCGAACTCGAACACCGGCGATTTCCGGCTGGAGGAAGGCTACACCGTCGCCAGCACCAACCGCGCGTTCGGGTATTCCACGAATCTCGTCGTGGGGGCAACGGCCACGCTCACGGTTTCCGCCTCTGATGCCCTGCCGCCAGAAGACGATGTATGGCTGCGTGTGGCCGACGGCGGTACGGTCGTACTCCCCGACGGCGTCGCCGCGACGGTCTTTGGTCTCGAGGTCAACGGGCGCCCCCGCAGTGCCGGCATTTACGGCGGCGAGGGGAGTGGTGCACAGAATATCCTTCCCGCCGTATTTAGCGGTACGGGGACGCTCCATGTGCGAACCGGCTCGGGCCTAGTGTTTTGGTTGCACTAAGCCAGAAACCCTTGTCCGCCCCGGTCATTTTTAATACACTGCTGCCCTATGAACCGTCTCGCATATCTGATACGGCGACTGTTATTGGTGATCCCTACCTTTCTAGGCATCACGGTGGTGTGCTTCGCCCTGACCCGCCTCCTGCCAGGCGGACCGGTCGATATCCAACTTATGAAGATGCGTAACATTGGCAGCGGTGGTGAACAGTCGGCGGCGCAGGTAACGCAGGTGACCGAGGAGTACCGGCAGGAGTTGAACCGCCAATTCGGTTTCGATCGACCGTTGCACGTGCAGTACTTCGACTGGCTGATTAAACAGCGCATGGGGATGCGCATCGCCTCGTACGACTATCCCAACCGTACCGCTTGGCAGTTGATCGCGTCACGTATTCCGGTCTCGCTCTGGTTTGGCATCACCAGTTTTGTGTTGAGTTATCTGATCTGCATCCCGCTTGGCATCGCCAAAGCGTTACGCCACCGCCAACCCTTTGATGCCGTCTCCAGCCTCGTGGTCTTTGTCGGTTACGCGATCCCCCCCTTCGCGCTGGGCATGGTGCTCAAGATGCTGCTCTGCGGCACGGTGGAGGGGTTGGGCGACATCTTCCCACTGGGCGGTTTTGAGTCTGATTTTCCGGAGCCGGTATCGCTCGGCACGCGGCTGATAGACCGCGCCTGGCATATGGCGATGCCGGTCACCTGCTATGTGGCAGGTAACTTCGCCGTATTGACCCTGATCATGAAAAACTCGCTGTTGGACCAGATATCCAGCGATTATGTGCGTACCGTTCTAGCCAAGGGTGCCACGCGCCGCCGTGCCATCTGGTGCCACGCTTTCCGCAACGCGCTGATTCCGGTTGCGACCGGCTTCGGCTCGATCCTCGGCATGCTCTTCGCCGGTTCCATCATCATTGAGAGCATTTTCGAGATTCCGGGCATGGGACGCCTGAGTTGGGATGCGTTGGTCGGCCGCGACTACGCGGTCTTTCTGGCGCTACTGGCACTGACATCGGTCATGCAACTTGCCGGCAACCTGTTGTCAGATTTCTGTTACCTGTTGATCGATCCCCGCATCCACTTCGGCTCCTCATGAACCTGCCCCGTCTTTTCCGTCTTTCACCGCTCACGCAGAAACGGTTACGCAACTTTCTGCGTATCCGTCGTGCGCGTGCAGCGTTGATCCTGCTCGGCATCCTCTTCGCCATCAGTCTGGTGGCCGAGTTGCTCTGCAACAGCCGTCCGCTTTTTCTGCGCGTCAACGGCCGCGACTTCTTTCCCTTTATCCAGAAACTGACGCAACGTGACCTACTGGGCGAAGAGGCGGAAGCCACCCCGGTCAACTACGCCGCCTTCATCGCGTCGCCGGCCTTCTCCACCAACCCCGCCAATCGCGTGGTCTGGGCGCCAGTACCGTACAGCCCCGGCGATGTGGTGGATGCCGCCACCCTACGCCATGCGCGCACGGTCAGGGTCTCCGTCGTGCCCGAAGTCCACGTCGGGCGTATCAACCTGTTGCGCGACGGCACCATCGTGCGCCCGCAAAGCGTCGCCCCGTTTTTCCGGGGGACAACACCCATCGCTGGCACGCGCCTTGATACGCAATGGCGCCTGACTGAGGCGTTGCGCGACACGCTGACGCGACGGTTCGATGGACGCGCCGCGCCGCAAGAGCGCTTCGACTTAGAACACGCCAGCGTCACTGGTTTGACCGCACGCGTGACGTTGCCCGAATGCGCCGCGCGTTCCACGCCGCCGCAATCGGTGCGCCTGATGTTCCGGCAGTCGCAGCCTCCCGACAACCCCCTGCAACTGCGTTTCAAACGTCTGTCGGACGGCACGCTCGCCGCAACCGACCGTCGTGCGTGGAATCGCGTGCCGGAGGCCCACCGCCCCGACATCCTGCGTCTGGCCGATGAGGCCTTCAACGGCACTGCGCCATCGGCCACGATCGACTGGAAAGGACGCAAGGCGGCGGTAGCCTGCGCCCTGAATGAAATCGCCTGGCCCTATCCACCGGTGCGCGGGCACTGGATGGGCATCGACGCCGCCGGCCGCGATGTGTTGGCGCGTGTGCTCTACGGCATGCGCATTGCGATGATCTTCGGTCTGCTGCTGGCCTTCTGGGCCATGTTCTTCGGGCTGACCCTCGGCGCCATTCAAGGTTATTTCGGCGGTTGGATCGACATCGCCGGACAGCGCCTGACCGAAATCTGGAGCGCCCTACCCTTCCTGTATGTCATGATCTTTATCGGTGCAGCTCTCGGCCGCAGCTTCTTGATCCTGCTCGTCTGCTACAGCCTCTTCAACTGGATCGGCATCTCCCACTACATGCGCGCCGAGTTCCTGCGCCTTCGCAACCGTACCTTTGTGGAGGCGGCACGTTGCCAAGGCCTTTCCGTGCGGCGTATCATTTTCATTCACATCCTGCCCAACGCCCTCACACCGCTCATTACGCTCTTCCCGTTCACTTTGATCGGTGCGATCGGCTCGCTGGCGGCTCTGGACTTCTTGGGTTTCGGCCTGCCGCCGCTTACGCCGAGTTGGGGCGAGCTGCTCCAGCAGGCGCAGCAGTTCCGCCGGGCGTGGTGGTTGATCCTTTTCCCCTCGCTCGCGCTCTTTACCGTAATGTTGCTGACGGTACTGGTCGGCGAGGGCCTGCGCGATGCTTTCGATCCGCGCCAACACACGAAGATGGAATAACATGCTGCTCGAACTTTCAGATCTGCACATCCAGTTCGAAACCGAAGATCAAGTGATCCGCGCGGTCGACGGTGTGTCGTTCACGCTTGACCGTGGCCAGGTGCTCGGCCTAGTCGGCGAGTCGGGTTGCGGCAAATCCGCCACGGCGATGAGTATCCCCCGGTTGCTGCCAATGCCGCCGGCCCGCATCACGCAGGGCAGCATTCGCTTCGACGGCCGCGAATTGGTCACCTTGCCGTTGCCCGAGTTGCGTCAATTGCGCGGCGCGCGCATCGGCGTGATTTTTCAAGATGCCCTCTCCGCGCTCTCGCCGTTGCACCGCATCGGCCGTCAGCTTGCAGAGGTTCTCAAGCTACACCGCGACATCTCGATTGCCGCCGCGCGTGACATCGCGCGCGACTGGCTGGGCCGCGTCGGCATCCCCGATCCGGATGCCTGCCTGACCGCCTACCCGCACGAACTTTCCGGCGGCATGCAGCAGCGCGTAATGATTGCCATGGGCTTGATCCTTGAGCCCGATCTGGTGATTGCTGACGAACCCACCACCGCGCTCGATGTGACGATTCAAGCGCAAGTGCTGAATCTGATGCGCCGTCTCTACCGGCAAAACAGCGGCCTGCTTTTGATCACGCACGACATGGGTGTGGTTTCACAGATGGCCACGCATATTGCGGTCATGTATGCCGGCCAGCTTGTGGAACAGGCCGACGCCGCAAGCTTTTTCGCCAAGCCGCGTCACCCCTACTCGATCGCGCTGTTGGAAGCCATGCCCTCCGCCGCCACACGCGGCCATCGGCTCAAAGCCATCCCCGGACAGGTTCCGTCGGCCGGGCAATTCCCGCCGGGTTGCCGCTTTCACGACCGTTGCCCCGTTGCGCAGCCATCGTGTGCGCACACCCCGCCCGCACTTGAGCCCTGCGACGACCACCTCGTGCGTTGCCCCCACGCACGTGGGGGCAACGCACGAAGGGGGATTTAGGAGTTAGTGCAATGAAAAGAGATGCTTGCTTGTTTGCTTGGTCGGATCTGCGGTAAGTGCTTTCACGCGTGACCTCGTGTGGCTCGGCACAGATACCGATAACAACTGGGATCTCGTCACCGATAACTGGTTTGTGAAAGGCGACGACACGAAGACACGCGTCTGTTTCGAGCCGGGCGATAACGTCTACTTCCTCGAAAGCGACTGGGTGAACCCTTCGACGCAGCTCGTCCGAACCAACACAACCGCATGGGCGAAGGAGTTCGATATCGGGTCGATCGTCATCAGCAACGACACCACGACCTTCACGTGGAAATGCAACGTGGGGAGCTACGTCGACGCTTTGTGTTTTCAGGCGACCTCTATCGACAAGTATGGCAATGGTGCTCTGGCGACCCCCTTCTGCTTCCAGTGGAACTGCGACTACACCGTACATGGCGGGCGGTTCATCTCGTCCAACGGATCATCCTATCCCGTCGACCACCGTAATGACACGGGTTCCATGATCGTTCCGCGCACGGTCAGCTTCCTCACAGGGTCGACGTGGGATGTGACAGGAGGCGTGGGGTTCGGTGGTGCCGGCAACGGAGCACCGCTCCACGTGGTGTTCTCCAACGCAACGTTCAAGATCTCGCAGAGTTCGCGGTACGTGAGCTTGCCGAGGACAACGTTCTACGACACATCCTTCATCATCAGCAGCAGCGCGGAGGCATCGCGTGCACTGCTGTTCACCGGTGACATCGTCATCACCGGTAGCACACCGGCCGTTATTCCGGCCGGCCGCACAATGACCTTTGGTCGGAAGGATAGGATGCCCCTCGATGTAAGGGTCGATGATGTCACCGGCGATGACGCGACCGACTTCACTGTGGGGGGCATACTCTGTAATATGGATGTCATCTACCCTTCCGTCTCAGACAAGCCTTATTATTTCGGCTACGGTAACTTCAGGAAAACCGGTGCGGGCACAATGTCAATCACCCACCCCGACAACACGTTCACCGGTAACGTCGAGATTGCCGAGGGCACGTTGCGGCTCGACAACACCAGTTCGCCTAACATCCGCGACGGCTACAACTATCGGTGCAGTACGCTCGGTGCTGTGGATGGCTACGACCGGACGATCACGGTCAAGAATGGCGCAACGCTGTTCACCGGAAACAATGAGCCGTTCGGCCTCGTCAATACGCCGATGAGCTTCAAAATCGCAGTCGAGGAGGGCGGTGCACTTACGTTGGGTCAGACACAGAACAACTTCGGCCAGCTTTCACTGGAGGGCGGCAACTTCTCGTACACAAACGGTGCCCAGGCAACCTGGATCGAGTACGGACTGATGGCCATTGGCAAGAAGCTGTCCTTCTCCGGCTCGACACCCTATGACCTGCAAGTCCGCGGCACCCACAACGTCATATACCTCGGCTTCACGCTTGACAGTCAACTTGACACAGAACCGGTCAGTCCGAGTCAGCCGCACCTTACAAACCTCTGGAGTGTGGTTGAGATCGAGGTCGCCGACATTACGGGCGATTCCGGCATTGACGCCGCAATCGGGCTGCCGATGCGCGACATGATCAACATGTGCTACCCGACCTACGGCAACAATCCCAACGGCTACACCTACGACCCGTGGAAGTACTGCTATTTCCGTGACGGTATCCGCAAAACCGGCACCGGCACGTTGCGCCTCAATGGTGTCAACGCCTACACGCACACGACGGAAGTTGCCGCAGGCACGTTGCTCGTAGACGGCACGATCGCGACGTCAAGCGGCGTGACGGTTGACGCCGGTGCCTTCCTGGGTGGCACGGGCACAGTCTCGGCGGTGACGTTGACGGACGGTGCGGGTTTCATCTGCACGGCGAAACGCGGTCAGACGGACGTCCTGAAAATGCCGTCGCTGACGATGCAGGGTGCAGTGACGGTGCGCGTGCTCAATCCCGATGCGACCGAATTTTCCACATTCAACCAGAATCTGCTGAAGGTCACTGGCCTGCCCGCATCCGTTGACTTTACCAACTGGAGCGTCTCGTTTGAAGGGGTCGAACAGTCAAAGATGTTTACCTTTGCGTACGATTCAACGACGGGCATCGTCTCGGCGCACTATGCGGGCGGCACGATGATTCTTCTTCAGTGACAAACGCGCGGGGAGGATAGGATTTAGGAGTGCGGTGACAAGAGCCGCGCTGTGCGCGGGCCGCAGCACCGCTTTTGCACACCACTCTGCCACCGCACCCCTGCTCAAAAAGCGGCGTCGCGCGGAAGACCGCTTGCCGCCGCACACCAAATCCGTTTCTTAGAGCTGCAAACCTTCGAAGATTGTCTCGATCTTCGCCGCGGCTTTCAGGCCCTCGATATACTTCTGAACCGCTTCGCGCGACTTGCCCTGCTTGAGCTGCTCGGTCACCTGTTCAGCGGTCGGAACCGGCTGCGGCTGCTGCGCTTGATCGACCTTGACCAGAATGTGTGACGCCGTGACGGACTCGGGACTCGCCGGGGTGTCGCCCTGCGCTGCGGTGGCGGGCGTTTTCGCCGTGACCTTGATCAGATGGTAGCCGAATTGGGTCTCGACGATGGCGCCGACCTTGCCAACCTCCTGCGCGAAGGCGGCATCCTCAAAGGGCTTCACCATCCGGCCGCGCGTGAACTCGCCCAGATCGCCACCCTTTTGGCCGCTGGGGCAATCCGAGTGCGCCTTGGCCAACTCGGCGAAATCAGCGCCACCCTCGAGCTGCTTTTTGATGTCCTCGATCTTGGCTTTCTTGGCCGCCTTGTCAGCCTCGAGCCCTTTATTCGTCTCAACGATTTCCGCGTTGCTCTTTTCAATATCGGCGATGGTCTTTTTGACGTCTTCGTCGGCGATCTTGATGTCGGCAAGCACACTCTTTTGGATGAGCTTGTCGATGATGAGCCCCTCTTCGAATTCGGCCTTGGCGGCCTCTTCGCCCAGCGGGGCCTTCTTGAAGTACTGCTCCGGCGTCATATCCTGAGGCTTCAGCGCCTCTTCCATCTTGGCGAGCTGCGCCTTGCGATCATCGTCGGTCACGGTAATGGACTGCTTTTTGGCCTCATCAAGCAACAGCGTCTTCATGATGAAGCTGTGCGCCGCACGCTGCTCAAAATACTCCTTGGCCTGCGCAATCTGATCGGCGGGTACGTTTTGCGATTTCAGCAAAGCGTTGACCACCTTATCCATATCTTTGCGCAGATACTTCTTGTCGTTGACCGAAGCGACAACTTCGTTCGGGTCTGCGGGGACGGCCGCCTCAACGGCTACGGGCTCAGCAGGACTCCCAGCGGCCTTTACGGCCTCGGGTTCTTTTTCGCAGCCGGTTGCAACCACCAGCGTGGATGCCAAGGTCAGGCTGAACAAACGGACGCACTTCATGGTATCGTGATCTCCTCTTACGCAGGTCTCTGCGCAGGTGTTGTATCTAACGTCTCCCAAGTGACACGACGGACAGCCGAGGGCACTTCGAGATGGAAGACCATAAACATACCAAGAAATCGGGATAAGCCAAGAAGAAGATTTGCTTGGTTGTCATTTTTTTTATCAGCAAGTATCTGTGCCGCCGTCTCAAATTGCGGCGCATCGGCGAGTAGCATAAAGAGACTGCGGACGGCCCGGTGCAACGCCAGGGTCGACTCACCGGGCTGGCTTTTCGCCAGGTGGGGACAGGTCAGCCGTCCCGAAGGCAGGGAGAAGCGCAACCACATCCGCTCGGACGGATGGCAGTGCGGACAGGTGCGCAGGTCCGGCAGAAGCCCCACGTGCCGCAGGAGATGCGTTTCATACCAAAGTAGCAGGGCGCGTAGATTTGTCTCGGGCGCATGGCTGAGCCGGTCGAGGGTCTGGCTCAGCAACGCGAACAGGTCGGCGGCCTCCTGCTGGCTGGGAACCGCGCGCGCCGTGAGGTCGCACAGATAAGACGCGGCCACAACATGCCGCCAACGCTGCCGCAGTGGCTCGCGCAGTTCACGTGGCACGCATTCCCGAATTGCGTGGACGCCATCGCGCTCGCGCCGATAGAAAAGCAGATCGCACGTGTAAAAAAGATCGTATTGCCCCAGAAACGCGCTTTTAGGTCGGCAAGCTCCCTTGACCGCCGTGACGACGCGGCCATAATCCGGCGTGAGCCACGTCACCATATGGGAGGTTTGTGACCAAGGGCGGATTTGCAAGACGATTGCCGGATTCTGAACGATCAATGCAGCGGTTCCTTTCTTTAAACGGCAGTTGGGTACGGGGATGATGGCACAGAGGTACTTTCGGTTCAAGCGGTTTAATCCAAAACTAACCAAACCCTGATATTTTACATGCACTAATTCGCTAATGTTACACCGTTTTCACAGAGCACCCTCCGGGTGAAGGAACGTAACCTCACCAAGGTTTGTGGAACAGTGCGTAAAAGAACGGCGGAAGGCTTTCCCACGCCGTTCGTTGCTGCCCGGGTGGGCGGTGATTCGGTGCGGCGGATCCGGACCGGGCAGGAAAGCCAACGAAGGAGAGAGCCATGACATGCACAAAAAAAATGTTTACGGGTTTGATGTCCGTATTCACGCTGATGGGTGCTGCGCAGGCAGCGCTGATCACGATTGACGGTTCAACCCCCAACACTGAGACGCGGGCCACTGCGGTATTCGAATTGCAAGGCATCCACAACTGGACAGCCGACAACGAGTACCTCTTGAAAGGCACCATTCTGGTTGGTAACGGCGCTGAGCTGCATATTGAAGCAGGTACGGTTATCCGTGGCGCTAACGAAGTCACGACGAAAGCCGCTTACAACGTCGATTATCGTCCAGGGTCGCTGATTGTCGAGCGCGGCGGTAAGATCTTCGCCAACGGCACAGCCGAAAACCCAATCGTGATGACGGACGAGTGGGACAACCACTTCCCGTGGAAGAACCAATGGGGCTCGTCGGTCACCCGCACGTGGATGTATCGTAACGGGTCAAACGTTCCCACGACCCACAACAACCAGACATACGACTACGGCAAAATCGGGAACCTCCACGGCGCGTGGGGCGGACTGGTGTTGTGCGGCAAGGCGTTTGTGAACTGGGACGGTGCGGACGTTGCCGATCTGGGCACGGTAACGATCAACGTAGAGGGTGTTGATTCCGGTTTGGGCATCGCGGGCGGCGGCAACGATGATGACGACTCCAGCGGTGTGGTCAAATACGTCCAAATCCGTTACGGCGGTGCGATCACCACACAGGACGGCAAGGAAATCAACGGCCTGACCCTGTACGGCGTCGGTCGCGGCACGGAACTGCACCACATCGAGGTGTACAACAACCAGGATGACGGCATCGAGTGGTTCGGCGGGACGGTCAACGCGAAACATCTGGTGGTTTGGGGTGCGGGCGACGACACCTTTGACAGCGACGCCGGCTTCCGCGGCAAAAACCAGTTCTTGTTCGGTGTGCAGCGCAACCTGAGCGGCTCGAAGATCGAGTCTGGCTGCTCTGACAAAGGCATGGAGATGGACGGGTTCGAAAAAACAGCGGCCAGCGGGTCGATGCTTTTCTCGGCCTCCCTCTGGGCCAACATTACGCTGATTGGCGCGGATTACGTCGACAGTACCAAACGGAACGCGGCCATTTCGATGCGCGACAACGCCTCGCCGCAGATTTACAACAGCGTGTTCATGGATTTCGGCAGCAAGGCGACCTTCATCGAGAACCGCACGGACATCACGGCAAACGGAATCACATTGAACGTGGCTGATCGTTTTGAAACCCCCAACACATTGGATCAGTTGCCGACGTGGAGGGCAAACAACGCATTTGGACAAAATGTGGGCCCCGAGTACTTCTATCAGGCGCAGGTGCCCGGCAATCAGGCGTGCCTCCGCGGGTCGGTCTTCTGGAACATCCAGTCAGGACTTTATCCGACCAATGCGGGCCCTACGTCGCTGATGACTGCCTATCCGTGGATCAACGCTAAAGCAGGCGGAGGGCCGAACGTCAGCGGCTCACTGGCGCTCTACAGCGACTGGGACATGGAGCAGGAAGGCAATGTTGTCGGCCTGTACAATCTCTCTGCCGGCGACACCGCCGACGCGGACGCAGACAACCTCATGCCCATCAAACGGCGCTACCGTACTCAGGTCGTGAAGGGGCCAAGCATGACCTCTGCCGCGTACGATATCACCGAGATCGACCCGCGTGCCGCGAACGATGCGGTGACGGGCGCCATGTACATCCCTGACAGTTGGGTCACGCCGACCGCCTACCGCGGCGCGTTCGGTCCGTCGAACAACTGGGCGAAGGGCTGGACCACGATCGCAACTCTGGGTGCCTTCGGTGAGGCTGCGAAAACAGACCCGCAGGAAGTCGAGCCGCTGGTGGACAACACGGTCTATGTCACGAACACGATCGTGACCGTCGTGACCAACGGCGTGAACGGGATTGTCTATCAGGACAACGGAACGGCGTTTACTGGGGAGCCGCTGAGCACGGACGTCGCCGTTTGGGGTATCCAGACCAGCCCCGTGGTGACCTACACCATCGCGACAGCGGGCACGTATCAGTTGCAATACACGGCCAGCCTGAACCCAGGCGAAGTAAATTGGCAGCCCGTGAAGACCTTCACGGCCACCGCTGTGCCTGTGACGGTGAACCTGACCGACCTCGTCGGTTTTACGCCGGAACATTCGGATGACTCGAGGTTCTATCGCTTGATGAAGCAATAGTTCGCGCCAACGCGCAACACGCTACCTAAGCGAAAAAACGTCCCGCAGTCGCGGGACGTTTTTTTGGTTAAGAGTTGGTTTCAGGTTTCCTTTTTGACACGATTAGATTGCGGGCTTCGCCCGCGTTGGTTCCTTATTCAGGTTGCGGGCGATGATTTAACAAAAACTGAACAAAGCACTCATTATCAATTAACAGTATTCCCGCATATTCTCTCAAACCAGGAACAACCAGACCTGAATAACCCATGAACGAGTTACCTTCTTCTCCACTTGGCAGCCGGGACCGGTCCGTCCGTTTGGCAAGAGCCTGTCTAATCATTTTTGGTAGCCTTTGGTGTGCCGCTGGCGCTTTGGTCCAAGACACGACACCCGGAGCCTTGCGCGTCCGCGTGATCGATCAGGACTGGGACGTGCCGCTTGCGGAGGCAACCGTGCAGGTTCTGGAAGCTGAAAAGAAACAGTTGACCGCCGAGGACGGCAATGTTTTGTTCGACATGTTGCCGGGCGGCTCTTACACCCTTGTGATCAGCGCTCCCGGCTTTGAGAGAAAAGTCTTGAACCATGTGGTCGTCATTCCCGGAGAGGCCAAGTTGGAGGAGGTGCGCTTGAACGGCGCCTTCGTCGACATGGATGAATTTGTGGTTAAAGATATCGACTTGGGAGGCGGCGGTTCGACCCTCCAGTTGTTGGAGATCCGCTCGCAGCACAGCGGCCTGATGGATGCGGTCGGCGCGGACATGATGTCGAAGGCCGGAGCCGGCACGGCAGCAGCCGCGCTCAAGATGGTGACGGGGGCGACTGTCCAGGACGGGAAATACGCCGTGATCCGAGGGTTGGGAGACCGTTACACCGCGACGCTGGTCAACGGCGTTCGCATGCCGACGGCTGACAAAGACAAGCGGGCGGTCCACATGGACCAGTTCCCGTCGTCGATCATCGAGAGTATTCAGGTGACAAAAACCTTCATGCCGGATCAGCAGGGCGATGCCAGCGGCGGCATCAACATCATCACCAAGAGCGTGCCGGACGGCCCGGTCCTCTCGATGAGCGTCTCAACAGAGTACGACTCGAATGCCACGGGCCAGAATGACTTCAAGACCTACCGAGGCGGGGGCAATGATTTCGGCGGCATGCGTGGTGTCGGCAGTCTGCGCTTTTGGGATTCCAGTTCAATGGGGAATCCGCGCGGCACACACTCGGTACCAGGCAAGGAGGGTGAGAAAAGAAAGACGGTCGCGGACGAGAAGTACAGCTCCGCGATTAAGTCGAAGTCCCCACCGGGGAACTATGGATTCAAGTTTGCTGTGGGTGATGCGGCCGACGTGGGGGAGTGGCGTCTGGGGGGGCTTTTAACAGGCTCATACAGTCAAAAATACAAGTACAGGAATGGCTACAAATTCGGGATGATGCCGAACCAGTCTGCAAGGGAGACGGCACCTTTGAAAGGCGAAGGAGCCAAAACGTATGTTGAAACCTCTACAGATGAACAGCTTTGGAGCATGGGATTAACCCTTGGGGCAAAAAACGAACTCAACGAGATCAAGTTCACCGGGATTTATTCGCATCAGTCCCTTGACGTGGTAGACATACGCCACGGTCCTAAGAGCGAAATGAGTACCACAATCGACGAGCTTTCCATCGGGCGCGGCAGCAGAAAGAAAACATACGGGGAATCGCAATCTGACAGCCGGACGCGCACGTTTAGTTCCATCATGCAATATACGGAGAATGCCAATGGCAGTCTGCAGCTCACGGGTAAACACACGTTGCCTTGGCTGAATGATGCGGAACTGGATTGGACCGGCGCTTACAACATGGCGGAAAGCATCGAGCCCGACAGACGGCGCATTACCGGCAGCTACGTTTACCACCGCGACATTGTCAGGCATTACGCGGATGTGGTTGGCACATTGACGCCATCCCAGCTCCAGCAAATTCGAGCGGAGCAAGACGTTGAGCAAAGCAAATGGGTGATCGACTCCTTCGAGCGCCGCTGGCAAGATACGCGTGAAGATGCCTGGCAGGGGCAGGCTAACCTGAAAGTACCCTTCACGGTTTTGGAGAATGAAGGCTATGCCAAAGGCGGCGTGTTCGGGGATTTCATGGACCGGACGTACCGGAACCGGGTTTATGAGATCGATGTGCCGGCCACGATGACGTTGGATGCCGTGAACGAGTATGACTACCGTTCGTTCGGCAAGCTGGATGGGCTTGACCTGCCGGAAAACCTCACCCCGGCCAGTATCGAGTATGACGGGCGCCAAGATCTGACCGCGTATTACTGCATGCTCAAAGCGCCGTTGCCGGAATGGCTTGAACTGGTAGGTGGCGCACGGGTTGAGAGTACGCTCATGGAAACCACGGTCAAGTCGCCTCTCTCGGATAAAATCGTCCTGAACTACCTCATCACGGAGCAGAACGCGCAAAATGATTTTGAGAGGGCCAACGTGGGTAGAATCGGTGCCCGCTCGAATGTCGAACCGAAAGAGGCAGATGCGGAGATCGACCAGGTCGACGTCTTGCCGGCTATTTCGTTGAATGTGAAGCCGCTGGAAGACTTCAGCCTCCGCCTTACTTACGGCAAGACGATCGCGCGCCCGACATTCAAGGAAATCACGCCGGTACTCTATCAAGATTACGACGCATCACAGGTTTTTCTTGGCAACCCTGACTTGGTCATGTCGGAGTTGGACAATTACGACGCACGCGTAGAGTGGCGCCCCGGCAACGCGACGGATCTGATTGCGGCCAGTGTGTTTTACAAGACCATCTCTGATCCGATCCAGTACTCCACGCGGCGGGACACAGGCGCGGGTTCGCTCGACTACATTTATCCTGAGAACTACGGCGATGCGGAAATCAAAGGCCTTGAGTTCGAGATGCGCAAAGGTCTCGGTTTCATCTGGTCGGAACTCAGTCCGTTTTCGGTCGGCGGGAATCTGACACTGCAAGATTCTGAGGTGAAATATCCTAAGGACATCCGCGCGAAGTTGCTGAAAGCGGAGGTCCGTGATGACTCACGTCCGATGGACGGACAATCGGAGATCCTCGGCAATGTCAATCTGATGTTTGAAGATGTAGGAACGGGATTGAGCGTGGGCCTGTTTTACAATCTGAAGGGGGAAACTTACGTTTCGGGAGATACCGCGACCGACGACACCTATGTTCCCAGTATCGTCGAAAAACCGGTCGGCACGTTGGATCTGATCATTGGGCTCAAGTTTGCAAAAGTCTGGCGCTTGGGGGTGGAGATCAAGAATCTGTTAAATCCGGAAATCGAGACCGTTTACCGTACGCCTTACAGAGACATTCCGAACACGAGATACAAGATCGGCCGCATATATGGCCTGTCGCTGGGATGCGACTGGTGACGGCTGATTCGAAAGGAAAGGGACGAAAATGAGACAGGTGATAAGTTTGATATTGGCACTTGCGACATTTGCCGCATGGGCGCAAGAGGATCTGGATGCGGCCAAGCAGAGCATCGAGAAGTGGCTGGAGACAGAACGTCTGATCACGAAAGAAGAGCAGGACTGGCGCGTTGGGAAAGAAGTGCTTCAGGAGCGGATCGATCTTGTCCGTCGGGAAGTCGAAGCACTCAAAGAGCGCATCGCCCAGACAAAAAAGGACATGCAGGAAGCGGAAACAAAAACGGCTGAGTTGAAGGCGCAGAACGAGGTGGTCAAGGCCGGAACGAAAAGTTTGTCCGATGATATCAAACAGCTTGAACTCCGCACGCTGGCCATGCTTCCCCGCACGCCGGAGCCGGTCCGTTTGCGGGTTAACCCGCTGACCCAGCGCATACCGACCAATCCGAAAGATTGTAGGCTGACGCTTTCCGAGCGGTATCAGAGTGTGGTGGGCACATTGAACGAACTCAACAAGGCTGCGCGCGAAATCTCTGTTTCGGGTGAAATGCGGCAGCTTGCCGACGGTCGCCAAGTCGAAGTCTCGGTGTTTTATGTCAGCCTTGCGCAGGCCTACTACGTGAACGAGAAGAGTGGCGTGGCGGGAATGGGCTTTGCTGGCGAGCGCGGTTGGGGGTGGGAAGAGCGTAACGATCTGGTCGAGCCCGTGTCGCGCGTGCTGGCGATCTATCGCGGTGAATCACCTGCGGCCTATGTCCCGCTTCCCGTCAAAGTGAAGTGAGACCAAACAAATGAATTTCGAAATCGTGGAGAAACGAATGAAATCTGCGTTCACTGTCGGGTTGGCGGGTATGCTGGCCATCGCCGCAGTTGCCCAAGAAGGCACGAATAGCGCGGCCGAGGCGATGCAAGCGAGACTTGCCGCGTCAACGGTGCGGTTGGCCGAGGTGCGTAAGCGGATAGCGGACGAAAAAATCCCGATGGCGCAGGCACTCTCTGCGGCGGAGCAGTCGCTCAGCGACCTGCGGCGCGAGTACGATACCGTCAAGCGGCAATCGGACAACAGCACACTAGAAATAGCGGCTCTGCGCAATGAGATCAAAGGACGAGAAACGGAGCGCAATTATCTCGCCAGTCTGCTGGGTGAATATGCGCGTAACTTTGAGACACGGTTGCATATTTCCGAATTGGAGGGCTACAAAGAGATCGTCGAGGAAGTCCGGGGCGCTCAGGAAAAGCTGTCCACCGATCCGGTTGCGGCCTTCGACGCGCAGTTGCGCCTGATGCTCATGAGCCTGGCGCGGCTGGAGGAGATGCCGGGAGGCTTGAAATTCCAGGGAGGCGCATCAGCCGAGGACGGCGTCGTCAAACAGGGGCGTTTTCTGCTTCTCGGCCCGGTCGCCTATTTCGCCTCGGATGACGGGTCTCTAGCGGGCATCGCCAGCCAACGCGTGGGGTCACTTATCCCGGCCGTAGAAGGCTGTTCAGATCCGGCTTTGAACGAGATGACCAAAATGACCGTGGAAAAAGACGAGGGGAGCATCCCTTTCGACGCCTCGCTCGGCAATGCCCGCAAGATCGAGGAGACCAAGGAGACTGTGGTGGAACACTTCCTGAAGGGCGGCGTGGTGATGTGGCCGATCCTGCTTCTGCTCTGCTGTGCTGCGGTCGTCGTCGTCCTGAAGTGGCTCTGGCTCGCGTGTGTCCGTTTGCCGTCTGCCAAGGCCTTGGCGGAACTGTTCACTGCCGTACGCGCGAATGACAAAGAGCGAGCGGTGGCGCTGACCCAAAAGATGAAAGGGATGGCGGGGCGGATGCTGCGTGCCGGTGCTGAGGTGCTCGATCAGCCGCGGGAGCTGATTGAGGAGGCGATGTTCGAGAAGATGCTGGAAGCTAAAACCAGCCTCAACCGCTTCCTGCCGTTCGTGGCTGTTACGGCGGCTTGTGCGCCGCTGCTCGGTCTGCTCGGTACGGTCACAGGCATCATCGCCACTTTCAACCTCATGACGGTTTTCGGATCCGGTGATATCAAAATGCTTTCGTCGGGTATTTCAGAAGCGCTCATCACGACGGAGTACGGATTGTACGTGGCGATCCCCTGTGTCTTGATGCACTCGTTCCTGTCGCGCAAAGCCAAGGGAATTGCGGATAAGATGGAACAGGTCGCGGTCAAGTTCATGAGTGAGGTCGGCAAGGTTTGAAAACGGGAACAACGGACAACCTATGACAGTCGAAACCATCCGAATCTTTTTGGAGAGCCACTTGCCGCCCCTGTTCAGGTCGTGGCTCGAACAGGCGTGGCCCGTCTGGATTGCGGGAGGTTGGGCGATGGTGCCGTTGGCGCTGACAGGGCTCATTATGTATCCCCTCGGACTCAGCACAATGCTTCGACTCCTTCTGCTCGGTGCGCGGAAATCGCCGCAACGCGCATGGGAGAGATGGCAGAAGCATCCCGACAAACCGAGGGGGCCGGTGCAGCGGCTGATTCACGAGGCCATGCAATGTGAGTCTCTCCAAGAGCTGGAATCGTACTTCACGCTCGTCCAATCAGTGACGATCAGTCCTTTCACGCGCAACGTGCAGATCATGAAGGTCTGTGTGGCGGTCGCACCGCTCCTTGGGCTTTTGGGCACAGTCACAGGCATGCTGGTCACCTTCAATGGTTTGGCGCAGGGTGGCGGAGGCGAAAAAACCATGAGCGTGATCTCCAAGGGCATATCGGAGGCGCTCATCACGACCGAGACGGGTCTGGTTCTCGCGCTCACTGGCGTGTTCATCCTGTTTTTTCTGAACCGACAGCACCAGCGGTACGAGAAAGTTGTGACGCATGTAGAAACATTGTGCATGCGCGAGTTCCAAAAACGTCAGGCCGAAACGGCATAACGAAGTAAAACAAAGGGTGGAGGCTTATGAGCAGATTCAGAAATTCAGGAAGTGACGATGAGGAGTCGGCCGGGATCGACATGTCGCCGCTTATCGACTGCGTGTTCATCCTGTTGATCTTCTTCATTGTGACGACAACCTTTGTCGATGAAACCGGTGTGGAAGTGGACAAACCGCAGGCCGCATCGTCTGTCAGCCTTGAGAAGAACAGCGTGTTGCTGGCCATTACGGCCAAGGGCGAGGTGGTCTACGGAGGGCAAGAGATCGGTATCGGCGGCGTACAGACCGTCGTCAAACGCATGCTGGAAAAGGAGCAACTCCCGGTGATCATCCAGGCCGATCAAAGCGTGCCGTCCGGACTGCTGGTGCGTGTGATCGATGAAGCCAAATTGGGCGGCGCTGAAAAGGTCAGCTTGGCTACGCGCAAGGAGGCGTCGGGAACGTGACAAGGTTCGGTCAGAATAACCGGTCAGGCGGCGACCTGTTCGGGCGCTTCTTTGTCTCCGGCGGCACCTTGATTATGGGCGCGGCACTGACGGTTTGTCTGTTCCTGTTGCTCCCCGTCCTACAGGACATCGGCCATCAAGAGAAAAAGGCAGACCTTGAACTCGTGAGTATCGACACGGTCGAGGCGCCGCCGCCGCCCCCGGTCGTCGAGGAAAAAAGAGAGGAAGCACCGCCAGAGGAGGAACCGCCGCCGCCGGAGCTGACGGAAAATGCTCCGCCGCTTGACCTCGCGCAATTGGAATTGGCACTCAACCCGAGCATGGGCGACGGCGCAGGCGGCGATTTCGCGGTCAAGCTCGCAACCGCCAGTACGAGTGAAGTCACCGCGCAGGCGCACGAGGATATTTTCTCGCTCGCCGACCTCGACCAAGCCCCCCGTGTCATCATGCAACCCGCGCCGCAGTATCCGCCCGAGATGAAAAAGAAAAAAATCCAGGGCACCGTCTACATTCTTTTCATTGTGGACAAGGACGGCCGCGTGGTGTCGCCCAAAGTCCAGAAGACCGACAATCCCGCATTCAACACGCCTGCGCTGAGTGCCGTAAAACGCTGGCGTTTCGAGGCCGGCAAGAAAAACGGACAGCCTGTGCCCTCCCGCATGCGCGTGCCAATCACTTTCGCACTCTAAGGAGATGACCATGAGACTGACCTGCCTGACATTAGCCGCTACCCTTGCCGCAATCTGCGCGCAAGCGGACGCGCTGATCCAAAACCCAGAGACCTTCTGGCGCGATCCGACTTTCCAGAATTCGTTTATGGGGTCATACGGCATGCGCGCCGAAATCGAGCCGCAAATAACGGTCGTCGAGAAAAAGGTGATGGAAAAGGTGATAAAACTGATGAGTTCCGGCGAAAGTACCGCCGAAGTTGTCTCGCTTCTCGAAAAAAACACAAACGACGCCTCAAGCGCGGTGTTCGACTTCACCCTTGCCAACATCCATTTTCAGGAAGACCGTTTGACAAACGCTTTGACGTGTTACGCTGCAGCCATCGCCAAATTCCCGAGTTTTCAGCGTGCCTATAAAAACAAGGGGCTGGTCTTGATCCGGTTGGGTGAGTTTGACGCAGCGCTTGAACCGCTTTCCAAATGTATCGAGTTGGGCGAAAACGATGGCCTGACGTACGGGTTGCTCGCCTATGCCTACGCAATGACCGAACAGTATGTCTCCGCCGAAAGTGCCTATCGCTTGGCCATGATGCTTCAGCCTAAGACCCTCGACTGGAAGTTGGGACTTTGCCGTGCGCTTTTCAGACAGCAGAAGTACGGCGAAGCCATCGCCATGTGCGACGAGTTGCTGCGGAGAGAACCCGGCAAGCCGGACTACCTGCTCTTGCAGGCCAACGCCTACCTCGGGCTTAAACAGCCGATGAAGGCCGCCGAAATCTACGAAGTGCTCGACCTGAGCGGCGCAGCTCCGGTCGCGGCGCTGCACACGTTGGGAGACATCTATGTGAACGAAGGCTATGCCGAGCAGGCAGCCGACGCCTACGGCCGCGCCATGGCACGCGAGGAAACGCCCGACATCGCGCGTCAACTCCGCAACGCGGAGGTGCTCGTCAGCCGCTCGGCCTATTCGGCCGCATCCGGACTGCTCAAGAAAATCAAGGATCGTGCAGGTACCGGGCTGGGTGACGACTTGCGCAAACGCATGCTCAAACTCGAAGCGCGCCTTGTGGCCGCACGCAATGAGGCGAGTGACGAACAGGCGAAGATACTCGAAGAGATCGTCAAGCTGGATCCGTTGGACGGCGAAGCCCTGATCCTGCTTGCCATGCATCATGCGGCATCGGACGTTGAGAAAGCGATCTTCTACTACGAGCGGGCACAGGGTATCGAAAAGTTCGAGGGCGACGCACGCCTGCGCCACGGTCAACTGCTGGTAAGAAACGGCAGGTATCAGGAAGCGCTGCCGCTGTTGAAGCGCGCGCAAGAACTGAACCCCCGCGATGACGTTCAGAATTATATCGAACAGGTGGAGCGTGCCGCACGGGCACGGAACAGATAGGCGGATGATTTTTCACTGATACCGAACAAATGTCTCATCCGCCGCTCACATACCCGTGGGACAATGTGCGGCGTTCACGACTAGTAGGCCGGGCGGAGTGCGAAGTTACCGACGGAGTTAAACTTTTCCAACGCTCTCTAAGGCACGCCGGGTGGCGGGCTGACCGGCTTTTTTTGAGCGGCCCGCTTACGCAGACCGCTCTTTTTTCTAGCGAATCAAACAAGTTCACGCAAGACAGCATCGCACACCTCACGCCCGCGCGCCGTCAAACGCCAGCGGTCCCCCACGCGCTCGGTGATGCCGTGTACGACCAGATCGGCGAGGCGCTGTTCCCAGACGCCGACCTTCCCGGCCAAAGCAGGAAAACGCGACGCCTCGGCGGCAAGGTCGATCCCCTCGCTCAAGCGTAGGGCGAAAATCACACGCTCCTCAGCATCCTCGACGGCATCAAGCGCGGTGGAGTCCGCCGGTGGTGGCGCATCGTGTTTCACGGCGTGGATGTACTCTTCAAGATCCTCGCTGTTAGTCCAGCGCATCCGGCCGACACGCGAAGCCGCCGACGGGCCGAGCCCAAGGAAGTCATGGCCACGCCACACTGCCAGATTGTGACGGCATTCAAAACCCGGAAGCGCGTAGTTGGAAATTTCATAACGCGCGAATCCGGCCTCACCGAGCGCCGTCTCGGCTTGCGCAAGCGCGGCGAGCTGATCGTCGTCGCCGGGCAGTTCGAGGCCGTCCTCAACCTGTCGCGCCAACGGCGTGCCCGACTCAACGATCAGCGCATAAACCGAAAGATGCGTGAGTGAAAGGGAGATTGCGCGCTCGAGCGTTTCACTCCAAAGCGTGGGCGTGACTCCCGGCAGACCGGCGATTAAGTCGATACCGGTATTCACGAATCCGGCGTCTTGGGCGCGCTTGACTGCCGTGATGGCGGCTTGGGCATCGTGCCGCCGCCCGATGCGCGATAGGATCGTGTCGTCAAAACTTTGCACGCCGATACTGATGCGGTTCACACCGATGGTCGCCAACGTCGCGAACAGAGCAACCGAGGCCGAGGTCGGGGTGACCTCCACGGTCCACTCCTCAAGCGTGTCGAACGGGAGCCGTTTGGACAGAGCGTCAGCCAGCCGTTTCAAGCCGTCATTGCCCAGCATAGCTGGTGTGCCGCCGCCCATGTAAAGAGTGCGCAGCGGAACTTTTCCCAACTCGGGCAGACGGGTCAGACGGCAATCGTATTCACGCGCTGGCAACGTGTTGTAAAGCTCAATCACGCTGGGTGCCGCAACGACCGAGAAGAAGCCGCAATAGTGGCACTTGCCGTCGCAAAAAGGAACATGGATGTAAAGGTGGCTTGGCATGGAGCGTCAACTTAAGCGCGAGGTCCGTAAAGACGGCAAGTAGGATACCACAAGTTTAGGCTTGTTGCGCAACGCCTTTTCATGCACCATAGAGTATTCAAGCAGGAGTGATGTATGGCAAAAAATATTGTTGAAAAAATCCTTTCGGCGCACCGGGTAGCCGGCAGTCTGGTGCCGGGTGAGGAACTTGCAATCCGTATTGACCAAACCCTCACGCAGGACGCGACCGGCACGATGGCCTATCTGCAATTTGAAAGCATGGGGCTCGACCGCGTCAGGGCCGATCTGGCCGTGAGCTACGTGGATCACAACACGATTCAGGTTGGCTTTGAAAATGCGGATGACCACGCCTACCTCAAGAGCGTGGCTCAGCGCTACGGTATCATTTTCTCAAGGCCGGGCAACGGCATCTGCCACCAACTCCATCTGGAGCGCTTCGGCAAACCCGGCGCGACCCTGCTCGGCAGCGACTCGCACACGCCGACCGGCGGTGGCATCGGCATGATCGCGATCGGCGCGGGCGGCATCGACGTGGCCGTGGCGATGGGCGGCGGTCCCTTCTACCTGACCTGCCCCAAGGTCACGCGGGTGTTCCTGACCGGCGCGTTGCGGCCGGGCGTCTCGGCGAAGGATGTGATCCTGACCGTGCTGGCGCGTTTCGGGACCAAGGGCAACGTCGGGCGTGTGCTGGAGTACGGCGGGCCGGGCGTGGCATCCCTGAGCGTGCCGTCGCGCGCGACGATCACGAACATGGGTGCGGAGTTGGGGGTCACCACATCGGTCTTCCCGAGCGATGCGGTGACGCGCGCATTCCTCGCGGCTCAGAACCGCGTAGCGGATTGGATCGAACTGACGGCCGATGACGGCGCGGAATACGAGCAGACCGTAGAGATTGATCTGGCCACCGCGGAGCCGATGGCGGCATGTCCGCACTCGCCCGGGAACGTCGCCTCGATCGCCTCGATGGCCGGACGCCGCGTCAACCAAGTACTGATCGGCTCCTGCACCAATTCGTCATACCGCGACCTCAAGACCGTGGCGCTGATGGTGCGCGGCCGCAAGGTACACCCTGACGTGGAGGTCGGCGTGGCGCCGGGTTCGCGGCAGGTGGTGAGCATGCTGGCCAAGGAGGGATTGCTCGCGGATCTGGTGCAGGCCGGCGTGCGAATGCTGGAAAACGCCTGCGGCTTCTGTATCGGCAATCACATGTCGCCCGGCACGGACGCCGTGAGCCTGCGCACCAGCAACCGCAACTTTGAAGGGCGCTCGGGAACGCTGAGCGCGCAAGTCTATCTGGTGAGTCCGGAGACCGCGGCGGCGGCGGCGTTGACCGGTGTGTTCACCGATCCCCGCACCTGTGAAGCCGTGCCGCCCGCTGTCGAAGAGCCGGCGGTGTTCGAAGTGGATGACAGCATGTTCCTCTTCCGCGAGACGGCCGGGCGCGGTGTGCCGGATACGCCGATCGTACGCGGTCCAAACATCGGCGAGGTTCCGGCGGGCAAGCCACTGCCCGAGATGCTCGACGGCGTGGCGGCGATCAAGGTCGGCGATAAGATCACGACGGATCACATCATGCCGGCCGGTGCGCGTCTGAAATACCGCTCGAACGTGCCGCAGTACGCGAAGTATGTCTTCGAGCATGTCGATCCCGCTTTCTACAAGAACGCCTCGGAGATCCGTGACGCGGACCGTCACGTCATCATCGTGGCCGGCGAGAGCTACGGACAAGGATCAAGCCGCGAGCATGCGGCCATGTGCCCCATGTACCTTGGCGTCAAGGCCGTGCTGGCGCAGAGCATCGAACGCATCCACTGCGCCAACCTGATCAACTTCGGCATCGTGCCGTTGATCTTTGATCGTCCGGAAGATTACGAGACCATCACACAGGGTGATGAACTGACATGCGACGATTTCCGCGCAGCGTTGGCGGGCGACGGGAAAGTAACGCTGAAGAACGTGACGCGCGGAAACACATTCACGGCAACTGCGGCGTTGAGCGACCGCCAAAAGCGTATCGTGCTGAATGGCGGCCTCTTGGCCGCCGTCGCATCGGGGCATGTGTCATAAATCACATTGACCGCGCGGTCAAACAAAAGGTACCATGGAATCACCATGAGCGAGAAGGAAAAGGCGAAGCCTGAAGGTCAGGACAACGGCGAGATCACGTTTGATTTGAACTTTGCTCCAAGCTGGGCGCGCACGTCTCCCGAGGAGACGATCCAGCGTTATCAGAACGAGCGGTTTTCGGATGACGGCGATGACCGGCGGGGCGGACGCAGCGATTATGGCCGCGACCGTCGCGCACCGCGCGACTACGACAGCCGCGAGCGCGATCGCCGCAGGCCGAGCCGCCGTCCTCCGCGTCGCAAGGATGACCGCGACCGCGGGCCGCGGTTTGCCGACGGCGGGATGCCGCGGCCTGAACCACGTATGGCTGCCGCCGATACGCATGGACCGCGTGCCGGGGGCGGAGATGGCTTCAGACAAGAGCGCGGGGGCGACTATCCGCCACGCCGTGACTCCCGCCGACCGCGTCAGGACCGTCGTCCCGAGACGCCTGCGTTACCGCTCGAGATCCGCGTGTTGCCCGAACAGAAGGCGCTGGGGGCGGTCATCCGCCGCATCCAGACCTCCCACCGTGCGTACCCGCTGCGTGACCTTGCTTCGCTTTTTTTGGACAACCCCACTTCGTGCCTGCTTCGCATCGCGCCGTTGAAGGATCAGCAGGTGCCGCTTTTCCAATGTAAGGTGTGTGGCATGCCCGCCCTCTCGGAGGAGGAGATCCGCACCCATCTGGTCAGCCGCCACATGGATGACTTCTTTGATGTGGAAGAGGTGGAGTGCGAACCGCCCACCGGCGCGTTTGTGTGTGTCGCGCGCTGTGGCCTGAGCGGCGAACTGCTGGGGCCCCCGAATCATCACAGCTTCAACAGTAAAGTGCAGGAGATGCTGCGGACGCGCTACGCGACGATGGCCGAGGAGGCGTACCGTGCGCGTATCGAGACTGTGCGCGACGCCGAGGTCATTGAAGAGTGGCGTCAGCAATGCACTAAGAAAAAGATCTACCGCCGCAAAGGAGCCGCGCCCACAGTAGTCGAGCCGGTTGACACGCCAGACGCCGCCGAAGCAGATGCGGCCGCTGAAGCGGACGCCGAACCTGCACCCAAGGCCCCGGCCATGGAGCGGGACATCGCTGAACTGGTCTTCCTGCGCGAGATTCTACCGGAACAGATCGCGAGCGTGCGTCACTTGATCTGCACAGCGGCGATCGGCATGCAGACGCCAAGCCGCCCGCTGTACTTTGCATTGCGAGACATGCTGCAACGTGAGCGTCGTTTCCCTGCGTCGTTGTTCTTTGCCCTGCGCGGTGCTTTCCGTCATCGCAAGTTGCATCTGTTCCGCGTGAATGACGCCAAGGGACCGGACTTCGTGATGCTTAAAGCACCGGTGGCGCTGGACCCGTCGCACGCCGTACAGACGTTGCGTGATGTGTTGACCTATGTCAACGAACACCCCGGTTGTACCAAAGCGGAAATGGTTGCCGAAATCGCAGGCGACGACGAAGAGAAGATCAAAGAGACGCTCGTCCAACTCATGTGGTTGGTCGAACGCGGTCACGTCGTCGAGTTTTACAACGATGTCCTGAGTGGTCCACTCGACTATCCCGTTTTCCGTTTGCAGCCCGGTGAGAAACAAGGCGGTGGACGCTCACAGCAAGTGACGGCGGATCAAACGCCCGCGCCGGAGAGTAAGCCGGAAAAAGCTAAACCGGAGTCTGACGCCACGCAAGAGGCTACGCCGGAAGTTGCGCAAGAAGCTGAGCAACCGGAGGTTGAGACCGCGCCAGCCGCAGAGGTGGCGCCGGAAGAAGCGGAGGCCGTGACGGAGCAAGAGAGCAGCGAGCCGGAGACCAAAGCTGAGGAACCGGAAGCGGAGGCCGCGCAAACAAGCGAACCGACCGTAGAGACGGCACCGGAGGTCGAAACAGTGCCAGAGGCTGAGCCTGCGGCGGCCGAGCCGAAGGCGGATGCGTCGGCCACGTAAGCCCAATCCGCGACGGACGAGAGTAAAAGTGCCTCTCCGCTTTTCGGATCCGCCTGATCTGTCTGATTAGACTGATCCGTCCGATCCGTCTGACAAAAACCACAAACGTGCTCCAGCCGCGCGTTTTTTTATGAAATCACCACGCGCCGGCCTGTCACGGTCAGGCGGTTTTCGGAAAGCAGGCGCAACGCTTCCGGATATGCACGGTGCTCTTCGACCTGAATGCGCGCGTGCAGCGACTCGGGGGTGTCGTCCTCCAGCACCGGCACACTGCGCTGAATGATGATCGGCCCGGTGTCCGTGCCGGCATCCACAAAGTGTACCGTGCAGCCGGCCACCTTTGCCCCATACGCCAGCGCTTGCGACCACGCCTGCAAGCCAGGGAAGGCCGGCAACAGCGCGGGATGGATGTTGAGCACCCGGTTCGGAAAAGCCGCGAGAAGTCCCGGCTTCACAATCCGCATGAAGCCGGCGAGAACCACCGTATCAACGTCGGCATCCCGCAACATCTGGATGCAACGCTGCTCGGCCGCGCCGTCCAGTTTGGTCTTGAAAGGGGCGCAATCCAACCAAGCACCAGGAACCCCGTGATTGCGAGCGCGTTCAAGAATACGGGCGTCTGGCACATCGGCAAGGACGAGACGTACCTCGGCGTTCAGGGTACCGGCGGCGATCGCATCCAATATCGACTGCATGTTCGAGCCAGAGCCGGAGCCCAGCACACCAAGTTTCAAGCGGGTGGAAGAGGTCGTTTGCATGGTGGAAGAGTAATACAAGGAAGCGTCGCTTCCAAGCCGAAAACAAAAAAAGCGACCGGCGGCGCATGGCTGCCGGTCGCAAAACGAGAAGGGCCGAATTACTTCTTCAGCGCACCTTCCAGCTTCTTCTGCGCATCGCTGGTGGCCTTCTCGGCATCCTTGGCAGCAGAATCAGTCGCCTTCTCAGCAGACTTGACGGCCTTGTCAACCTTGTCGCCCAACGTCTCTTCCTTCTTGCAGCCGACAAACGCGAACGTCGCGACGGCCATGATCGTAACCATCAACAGGCTCTTCATGTGAACTCCTTTCAACCGTGCCGAATTAGCACAGATTTGTTTCCTTCCCTTCGGAAGTGGATGAGAGAGTAACAGAAACTGCCTCGCGAAACAAGCAGGAGTTGAGCAGATTTATCAGCGCCGCAACAACGGCAGCAAACTGCCCCTTTCATCGGCAGGCACTACGATATCGCGGACACGCTCCCACGCGACCTCGCGCACCGACATTTGGCCCGGAAAGAGGTAACGGTGCGGATGGCGCGTCATGAACACCCACATGGCATCGGTCGTGACGCTGTTTTCCGCCACACCCACCACACCGTAGGGATGGACGCCAAGTGCTTGAGCCACCGCCTTGCACAACGGCAGCAGGTCCACATGCCAGTTGCTGACATGCATCGCCAAAACGCCATCCTCTTCAAGCCGCTCGAAATAGAGCCGGAACGCCTCCAGCGTCGCCAAATGGTAAGGCACTGCATCCCCGCTGTATGCATCGATCATCAGAATATCGTAGCGCGGATCGCCGACCGCCTGCTCGCGTTCCAACATCTTGCGCGCATCGCCGGGCACCAGATCAATGCGCATCGGCGCGTCGTTCAGAAACGAGAAAAACTGCGGTGCCCCCGCCACCTGAATCATCAGCGGGTTGATCTCATAAAAACGGAAGAGATCCTGGGGTCTCCCGTAGCTGGCCAGACAGCCCGCGCCGAGCCCCACAATGCCTACCTTCACACCGCGTCCCTCCCGATAGGCGGGATGCGACGAGAACGCGATGCCGCCCCCGGTCGCGCCATAGTACGAGGTGCCGCGCCCAGCGAAAAGCGGCGACCTGACCTGCAGGCCGTGCGTGGTTTGTCCGCACCACAGATAATGCACAGGCAGCGCACCGGCCTGACCGAACAACTCCAGCGTCTGCGTCACCCGCACGGTCCCGTAAAAATTACGCGCCTGAAAGAGCGTGTTCGACGCCGTACGCCGCGACATGACGCCGAACAGGACCAGCCACAACGCGGCGCAACACACGGCAAACACAGGGCGCACCGCACTCAAACGCCTCAACCGCTGCGGCCACGGCAACCGCAAGGCCAGCAGCAACGCACACAGGCCCAGCGCCAGCGGGTATTCGGTCACGCGCGTAAACACGCGCGGCGCTACAAGCGACGCCAGCAGTCCCCCCACCGCGCCGCCTGCTGCAATCGCCAGATAGTAATGACTCAAGCGCGTCGTCTCGGGGCGTTCCTCATACAGCCAGCCGTGCAACACGCTCCCGCCAAAAAAGATGACGCCTAACCCCGCAGCCGCATTTGGCAGGAAACTACCGTCCCCCCACTGGCCTTGAACAATCGCCGCCGCGCACAGCGACACAGCCGCAAGGATGATCCCAATTGATGACGTCAGCCAGCGCCACGAAGAGAAACCGACGACATAACTCAGCAGAAATGCCGAAAGCATCGCAACCCACACCAACGGCAACGGCGTCACATCGGTGAACAGATGCGCAACAATCGCATTCAGCAGAAACGACGTCACGCCCGGCAACACGTACCACGTCCAGACCCGCACCGGCCGCCGCACCGCCAGCTCGTCCGAATCGGCTTCTTCCACCATCACTGCGCCGCCGCTCTCCCCGTCCCGTACAAAGCGACCGAGGCACGCCATCAGCCCGGTATATCCGCAAAGACCAAGCGCCACAGCCCACCACTGGACCGAGAGCGATACAAACGGCTCCAGCACGAACGGATAAACCAACAATCCCGCGAATGACCCCAAGTTTGAAACCGCGTATAGCCGATATACAGAAGCGACGGAGCCTGTTGACGCATCCGTCCCGTCACCGCAGCCCCCACCGTCTCCACGCGCAGCCAGCCAGCCTTGCACCACCGTCGATCCGGCGGCAAGCGCCACATAGGGAAGGCCCACGCACGCGAGTACGCACAGTAGCACCTCAAGCGCCGGTTGTTCCGTATTGCCCGCCACCGTGCGCAACGCAGGACGCAGCAAGGCAAACGCCACCGCCCACACCGACGCCACACACAACAGCGAGAGATGCACCGCACGCTGCTTCGAGCGGCGACGACGCGCGACGCCGTGCGCATAGGTGTAGCCTGCCAGCAACAGGAGTTGATAGGCCGCCAAGGAAATTGTCCAGACCGCCGCACTTCCGCCGAACAGCGGCAACAGAGTTCGTCCCAGCAGCGGCTGAATCAAAAACAGCAAACAAGAGCCGCAGAACACAGCGGCCGCTGAAACGCGGGCTTGCTGACGGTCTGCGGTCATCGCGGTACTCTACCCCCGTGCCTCGTCGCTTTCGCGGATCTCGACCCGACGGATTTTGCCGCTGATGGTTTTGGGCAACTCCTTCACAAACTCCACAACGCGCGGATACTTGTAGGGGGCTGTCACGTGCTTGACATGATTTTGCAGGGTCCGCGCCAACTCGTCCGAAGGCGTGTAACCCTTTGCCAGCACGACGGTCGCTTTGACGATTTGGCCGCGGTCAGGATCTGGCACGCCGGTGATGGCGCACTCCAGTACTGCCGGATGTTCCAATAGAGCGCTTTCCACTTCGAACGGACCGATGCGGTAACCGGAACTCTTGATCACATCGTCAGCGCGTCCGACAAACCAATAGTAACCATCCGCGTCGCGCCAGGCCATGTCGCCAGTGTAATACACATCATCATGCCAGACCGAGCGCGTCAACTCAGCATCGCGATAATAGCCGTCAAACATGCCCAGCGGACGCATGATGTCGGTACGCACCACCAACTGCCCTTCTTCGCCGCATTCGCACGAGCGCCCATTCGCATCCAGCAGATCCAGATCATAGCCGGGCGACGCCATCCCCATTGAACCAGGCTTCGGTTGCATCCAAGGGAAGGTAGCTGCCACCACCGTCAATTCGGTCTGTCCGTAGGCTTCGTACAGTTTCAGCCCGGTCCCTTCCAGAAACTTCTGGTAGACCTCGGGGTTGAGCGGTTCGCCGGCGACCACGCAGTGACGCAGTTTGGAAAAGTCGTAATTGGAGAGGTTCTCTTTGATGAAATAGCGGTACATCGTGGGAGGAGCGCAGAAGGTCGTGACCCCGTACTTGACGATCACATCCAGCACAGCGCGCGCACGAAAGTGCTCCATATCGTAGACCATCACCGCACATCCGACCATCCACTGGCCGTAGATCTTGCCCCATGCCGCTTTGGCCCAGCCGGTTTCCGCAACGGTCAGATGCAGGCCGCCCTCGACGCATCCCTGCCAGTATTTCGCGGTGACCAGATGGCCGAACGGATAGAAGAAATTGTGCCGCACCATCTTGGGCATGCCGGTGGTGCCGGAGGTGAAGTAAAGCAGCATGATATCGCCGGCGCCGGTCTGACGCGCGCAGTCCGCTTCGTCCAGCGTATCGGAGGCCGCTGCCATGCAAGCATCAAAATCCACCCATTCCCCGCACTCACCGCGCGGTTGCACCAAAGCCCGCAGTCCGATCTCGACTTCTGCGGCAGCCTGTTCCACCGCCTCGCGCAGCGAGGGCTCATCCACCGCGACAATCGCCTTCACGCTGGCGGCCTTGACGCGGTACACCACATCTTTCTTCATGAGCTGTGTCGTGGCGGGAATGGCGATCGCGCCCAGCCGGCAAAGTCCCAGCAGCGCAAACCAAAACTCATAGCGCCGCCGTAGGATCAGCATCACAGCGTCGCCCTTGCCAATGCCCAGTGTCTTGAAGACGTTGGCTGCGCGCTTGCTTGCGCGCGCGATGTCGGCCATCGTGAAGACCCGCTCATCTCCTTTGTCGTCACACCAGACCAACGCGCGGCGCTCTGGGTCCGCAGCCGCGATCTCGTCAACCACATCGAACGCGAAATTGAAACACTCAGGCACGTCCACCTTGAACGTGCTGCAAAACTCCTCTTGAGACGCGAAGGTGTCTTTGTCGAGCCACCGGCACTTCATCATTGCTCCTTTGTTATTAGGCGGTGATCATCGCCAGAAAAGTGACGGGCTCACTGCCGTCGGCGCGCATGCCGTGCGGTACCGTCGCGTTAAAATAGATGCTGTCGCCCGGCTCCAGCAACAGCGTGTTCTCCCCGATGGTCAACCGCAGCCGCCCTGACAACACATAGTTGAACTCTTGGCCGGGATGCGCGTTGAGATGGGTCTCCTTGAGGGACGGCTCCACCGTCACGATGAAGGGCTCCATCACCTTGCCGGCAAAGCGCGCGCCCAGCGCCTCGTAGTGATAGACGTGGCGGCGCGCGATGATCGGCCCCGTCCCCTTGCGCGTCACATGAAAGGTCTTGGCGTGCGCGTCGCTCCCGGTCAGCAGCACCGTCACATCTACCTGATAAAAAGCCGCCAGTACCGACAGATAGCTCACCGACACATCTGCCTCGCCGGCTTCATAACTCAAGTATGCATCGACGGTCACGCCGGTTTCGGAGGCGACGGCCTCCGGCGTCAGATCAGACGCATCGCGCAATCCCTTGATCCGTTCCGCAATCAACTGCCGTTGGTTGTTGGTCATCGTTCCCTCCTCCGTTCCGGCTTCCGCCGCTAACAGGTCACAGCTTCAGGTTCTCGTCCATCCACGTCTCAGCTTCACGTAGCAGCAGGCGGTTCTTTTCAACTAGCGCGGGCTTGCCTTTGAAACTGGCGTCCAGCGCCGTTGTCAGACTCTCGTTGTTCAATCCGGTCACGCCCAGCTTCGCCAGAGCCGCCAGCATCATCGTGTTGGCCGCTTTGGGCACGCCCATCTTGATCGACAGATCAATGGCCGGCATCGAGATCACCCGCACGCCTTCGGGCGCGGCGACCGTCAAGGGCACCGTGGCATCCACGATCACCGTGCCGCCGGGCTTGACGTCCTTGACAAACCGCTCATACGAAGGCTGGTTCATACAGACCAACACGTTCGGCTGGTCCACCGAAGGCGAGCCGATCGGGTGCCCTGAGATGACCACCGAACACGCCGCCGAACCGCCGCGCTGCTCTGGCCCGTAGGTGGGGAACCACGTGGTGAACCGCTTCTCAAGGCGCGCGGCCTCCGCCACGCAGATACCGAGGCTCAGGATGCCCTGACCGCCGAATCCGGTGAATTTCAGGCGCAGTTCCTTAAAGCTGTCGTCCACCTCGGCCTTCGGTGCTTGATGCTGATCCATGTCGCGGAAGAAATCGTCTACCGCAGGCGTTTCAGGCAACGCCGGCCGCGCACACGCAGTCGCGCTCTCATCACGCAGGCAACCGAGCGGGAACTCCTTCTCCATCTGCTCCATGCAGAAGAGCGCCGCCTTGACCGAATTCACCCCCATGTTGGTCGGACAAGGTGAGATCACCTCCACGAAGGCATACCCCTTGCCGTCACGCTGAATCTCCAAAGCCTTGCGGATCGCGCGTTTCGCCTGCATAATCCGCCGGGTGTCCGCCACCGAAACCCGCTCGATATAGACCGGTGCCTTGAGTTGGTTCAAAACCTCGCAAACATGAAGCGGATAGCCAGCGGTCAGCGGGTCGCGCCCGAACGGCGAGGTCGCGGTCTTCATACCCTCCAGCGTGGTCGGCGCCATTTGGCCGCCGGTCATGCCGTAAATCGCATTGTTGACGAAAAAGGCCGCCATGTGCTCACCACGGCTCGCGGCCTGAAAGGTGTTGTTGAAACCGATCGCGCCCAGATCGCCGTCGCCCTGATAAGAGACAACCACCGCGTCGCGCCGCACGCGATTAATCGCCGTGCCCACCGCAGGCGCGCGCCCATGCGCGGCGCCCACGTTACCGCAGTCCCAATAGTAATAGCCAAACACTGCGCACCCGATGGGGTTCACGATGACCGTGCGGTCTTGGATGCCCAGATCCACCATCGCTTCCGTGATCAACTTGTGGATGATACCGTGGCCGCAGCCCGCACAATAGTGCGTCGCGCGCGTCTGCTTGCCGCTACGGCAGAAGACCTCGTACATGCCCTCTGTTTTCTTCTCTTTCATGAAATCACCTGCTTCTTCATCGCTGCGCGGGCCGCTTCGACCACATCAGCCACGGTCATCACCATGCCGCCCATCCGGTTGCAGAGTCCCACCTCTTGGTGCCGCCCGCCGACCGTGGCAAGCGCGAGGATCACATCATTGTAAAACTGCCCGGCACTCAGTTCAACCACCATCGCCCGGCGGCCGAGCAGCGTCGTGCTCAACGCCTCATCCGGGAACGGACTGAGCGTCAAGGGGCGGAACACGCCGGCCTTCACGCCCTCGGCCCGCAGCGCTTCGGCGGCCGTGCGCGCGATGCGACTGCAAATTCCGTAGGCCACCAACACGATCTCCGCATCGTCGCACAGATACGCCTCGTGGCGCGCGTCAGCCTGCATCGCAACGTACTTGGCCTGCAAACGCAGATTGTGCGCCTCCTGCGCCGGCGCGTCCAGATAGATCGACGTGATCAGATTCTTGCGCGTCTCGGGGGTGCCGTGTACTGCCCACCCCGACGTGTCGGGCCGCGGTTGCTCGCGCTCCGGCAGCACCAGCGTCTCCATCATCTGCCCCAGCAGTCCGTCGGCCAGCACAATCGCCGGCGTCATGTGCTTAAAGGAAAGCTCAAAGGCGCGCATCGTCAGATCGCACATCTCCTGCACACTGGCCGGCGCCAGCACCACGCACCGGTAATTCCCGTGGCCGCCGCCCTTGACCGCCTGATTGTAGTCGCCCTGTTCGGGGTACACGTTGCCGAGCCCCGGCCCGGCGCGCATGATGTTGACGATCACGCCCGGCAGGTTGGCACCCGCCATGTAGGAGACGCCCTCCTGCATCAGGCTCATGCCCGGGCCCGAGGTCGCCGTCATCGAGAGGCGTCCCGCCGCCGCCGCGCCATAGACCATGTAGATCGACGCCGTCTCGCACTCAGCTTGCAAGAACTCGCGTCCCACCGAAGGGAACCAACGCGCCGCCGCATGCGCAATCTCGCTGGCCGGTGTAATGGGATACCCGAAATAGACATCGCAACCGGCGTAGAGTGCGCCAATCACGACCGCTTCATTACCTTTAACAAACTTTGTCATCGTTCCGTGTTCTTTCTCTCCGGACACCTTTTGTGTCCGCGCGCATCCGCGCTACGGTTTCTGGATCGTAATCGCATACGGCTCGGGGCAGTTGTAGAAACAGATCGCACATCCCGTGCAGCCCTCGCCCACATACTCCGCCGGTTTGACGCCCCGGCTATTCATCCGGTCGGCCAGCCGCAGACATTTTTGGGGACAAGCTTCCACACAGCGTCCGCAGCTCTTGCACTCATCGGCCGTGATCACTGGACGCGGCAGCGCCGATCCAACTTTTTCTTTCTCAGTGTCGGACATTCCGTCTCCTCACCTCGCAACAGGTCTAAAAAAATTGGGCGACAGTTTGCCACTTTTACGCCCTTCACGCAAGCCATCTCTCCAAGTTTCCATTGCATTGCCCTGCTCGGAAGGGTATGGTTTAAAGGTCTCGCGGGTGATGGTTTTTTGTTCCGCTTTTTGATTTGAACCCCCGCGACGAAAGGAGCATTCACAATGATGACAACGAAAGTTTTGCCCGCCCTACGCGGATTCATGGCCCAAGACCGCGACCTGCCCCGTCTCGAACGCGTCGAACCCGACGGCACAGAGCCCGCCGTTTCGATCCCGTCAGACTGCAATGACGTGCTGGCCGTGTTGCGCGACCGCCTTCCTGCCGACGCGCGACGCGTCACGATCGAATCGCTCGGCACCTACGCGGCTGTGTCCGCCACTGCCAAAGGACGTGCCACAGGCAAGATCGCAGTGGTCACCGGCGCCGCACAGGGCTTCGGTCTGGAAATCGCGACTGATCTCGCCGCACAGGGTGCCTGGGTGGCGCTGGCCGACATCAACGCGGAAGGTGTCCAGAAGGCAGCCGCAAAGATTAATGCCGAGTGCGGACGTGACGCCGCCATCGGTGTGGCCGTGAACGTGACAGACCCCGACTCGATCGCGGCGGCACTGGAGTGCGTCGTGGCGACATTCGGCGGGATCGACCTCTTCGTTGCCAACGCAGGCGTGTTGCGCGCGGGCAGCGTCAAAGAAATTCCCGTCAAAGATTTCGATTTCGTCACCAACGTGAACTACAAGGGATATTTCCTCTGCGTTCAAAATGTAGCCCCGATCATGGCGCTCCAGCATCGTGCCGCGCCGCAGGCGTGGTTCGACATCATTCAGATCAACAGCAAATCCGGTCTGGTCGGCTCCAACAAAAACGGGGCCTACGCCGGCTCCAAGTTCGGCGGCATTGGACTGACGCAAAGTTTCGCGCTGGAACTGGTCGAGGACGGCATCAAGGTCAACTCGATCTGCCCCGGCAACTTTTATGACGGCCCGCTCTGGTCCGATCCCGAAAAAGGACTCTTCAGACAATACCTCGACAGCGGTAAAGTGCCCGGCGCGAAAACCTTCGCCGACGTCAAGCGCTTCTACGAGTCAAAGGTGCCGATGCGCCGCGGCTGCACCACGCCGGATGTGATGAAGGCCCTCTATTATCTGATGGAGCAGGCCTACGAAACCGGACAGGCGATTCCCGTCACCGGCGGGCAGGTCATGCTGGCGTAATCGCGGGCGATAAAAAAAATACACTTCGGCCTTGCATTCCCCGCCTTCGATCTGTTAAGGTGTCTCGTATTCAAGAGCGCCTCTAGCTCAATTGGATAGAGCATCTGACTACGGATCAGAAGGTTGCAGGTTCAACTCCTGCGAGGCGCGCCAGAAGCAAAACCAGATTGCGGGGTGGAGCAGCCTGGTAGCTCGTCAGGCTCATAACCTGAAGGTCGTAGGTTCAAATCCTACCCCCGCTACCAATTTTCGGCCTCGGTTTTTTGGGGACCCTCCCAAACAAACCGAGGTTTTTTATTCCCCGGATACATAAAAACCAGGCTCTGGAATATCTCACACAAAGGCACCAAGGCCGCAAAGGGGTTGCTTTGCGGCTATTCAAAACTCCCAAATCCCGGCCCCCAACTTCTCCCTGCGTGCGATTCAGTCTCATGGAACCGAATCGTGCCCTTCCAAAAGCCCCGCTTTTCTGGCATGATAATCACCCATGCAGACACGCCCCTCAGAAGAGTTTAACCAACGCAACGCTTCGTTCGACAATCGATTGCGCCCAACCCGCTTTGCCGACTTTGTCGGACAGCAGAAAGTCCGCGACCGATTGATGCTTGCCGTCGAGGCCGCTCGGCAGCGCGGCGAGGCGCTCGACCACGTCCTGCTTTCCGGTCCGCCCGGCCTCGGCAAAACCACATTGGCCTTTATCCTCGGCGAAGCGATGGGTGTTGCGGTCAAGACCACCTCTGGCCCCGTGATTGACAAACCGGGTGATCTTGCGGGATTGCTGACAAGCGCCGAACCGGGCAGCATCATTTTTATCGACGAAATCCACCGGATGCAACGTACCGTGGAGGAGTATCTCTACTCCGCGATGGAGGACTTTGTGATCGACATCATGATCGATCAAGGTCCCAACGCACGCTCGGTGCGTCTGGAACTGCCGCGTTT
>Ga0116189_1000359_pt1 | contig 45350 bp, 42 predicted proteins | sample AD_JPNTR3_MetaG_FD_89895 | JGI IMG/M metagenome (GOLD analysis project Ga0116189, IMG submission 89895) | Active sludge microbial communities of municipal wastewater-treating anaerobic digesters from Japan - AD_JPNTR3_MetaG | ecosystem: Engineered > Bioreactor > Anaerobic > Digestate | place... | reverse complement strand
TGGGATTTATGGCCCTGAAGAACAGGAAAAAATAATATCAGAGGCATCTGATATATTCAGCCAGGCATTTTGTAGAAAGCCAACTGCATTCAGCATGGGCTATACTTCAACGAATGATTATACCTACCCTGTTCTGGTAAAACTCGGATTTACTCATGGTACATGCTCTATCCCTGGGAGAATACTTCCAGAATGCGCTGCAATCTGGGCAGGAGCACCTCTTTTTATTCACTATGCCCATCCATATAACAGGTGTCTTGAGGGAAATCTTGACTTTGTTGAAATACCAATAACAGTTGACTGGGAAAGTCGGATATGGAGCGGGAAAAATCCACAGGATTTAAGGGTTGAACTCGTCGATGCAAAAAATCATTCATATACAATAGAAAAATCTATTAAAAGACAGATTGAAGAACAAATTCAGGTAAAAGTGATAAGGCCACTTACACACAATACCTTTGAGTTTGATGATCCAGGAAACTTCAGAAGGCAAACACTTGAAGGAATAATTTGCTCTTTCAATAACATCTGCGATAAACTTAGCATTACTGGAAAGATTACGACCTGTTTTGAGGTCAGCAAGAAATTCAGAGAAATAAAGTCCATCTGATACAGTAGTGGGCGCACGTGGATTCGAACCACGAGCCCCTGCGTTATCAGCACAGTGCTCTACCCTTGAGCTATGCGCCCAACCTATATTTTTTACTATAAAAACAAAAAAATGTCAAAAAAACTTTTATTATTTTTCTCTGGATGTGTTTATAATAATCCGAGAATAAGATGGAGAAACTAATAATAACAATGGTGTCAATAAATTTTGTCGGACACTGCAAGGATTAAAAATTCAAAGGACCTAAAACCTAAAAGAGTGGATCTGTAGTGAGCACCTTCATGTGCGATATATTACGGTGTTAGAGAAAAAGATGCCGAAATGAGGTCCTCCCTGGGAAAGATGAAAATCTCCCTTTGGGGAGAGGAGATAAGTGAAGGGAGGCAAAGGGGATTTACGGAGTGCAAGAATCTGTTCGATGAAGAACGAGCACCATCTAACACTAAGGCCGAAAAGGTGAGTAATGAGAAATCAAAAGATTAAGGAGTAAATTTTTACCCTCAGGAAGGGAAAAGTAAGTTATTTACTGGAGATGCTCCATAGGTTAGGGGAGTAGAACTTTGCCTGGCAGATATAATGCAGTGATAATAAAAAAGGGCAGGATTTTCATCCTGCCCTTTTAGTTTGAGATCAGCAAACCCTGTTTTAATTTTTTACTCCGAAGAAAGGAGGTGATCCAGCCGCACCTTCCGGTACGGCTGCCTTGTTACGACTTCGCCCTCCTTGCCAAGTTCGCCTTGGATATTCTCCTTCCCTTGCGGGTTGGATAAAATATCTTCAGGCGCCCTTGACTCAGCTGGCGTGACGGGCGGTGTGTACAAGGCCCGAGAACGTATTCACCGCGGCGTGGCTGATCCGCGATTACTACCGATTCCAGCTTCATGCAGGCGGATTGCAGCCTGCAATCTGAACTGGGGCCAACTTTTTGAGATTTGCTCCACCTCACGGCTTTGCATCCCTCTGTATCGGCCATTGTAGCACGTGTGTAGCCCTGGACATAAGGGGCGTGATGACTTGACGTCATCCCCACCTTCCTCCGTGTTAACCACGGCAGTCCCTGCAGAGTGCTGCCTATAAAGGCGAGTAACTGCAGGCAAGGGTTGCGCTCGTTCCGGGACTTAACCCAACACCTCACGGCACGAGCTGACGACAGCCATGCACCACCTGTGCTGGCTTCCCGACAAAGTCGGGATCCTTTCCCTTTCGGGTCTGTACTACCAGCATGTCAAGCCCAGGTAAGGTTCTTCGCGTACCATCGAATTAAACCACATGCTCCACCGGTTGTGCGGGCCCCCGTCAATTCCTTTGGGTTTCAACCTTGCGGTCGTAGTCCCCAGGTGAGATGCTTAACGCGTTTGCTTCGGCACCGATCCGAAAACCGAACCGACACCCAGCATCTATCGTTTACGGCGTGGACTACCGGGGTATCTAAGCCCGATCGCTCCCCACGCTTTCGTCTTTCAGCGTTAGTACCGGAATAGAGAGCCGCCTTCGCCAATGGTGTTCCTGCCGATATCTACGCATTTCACCGCTACACCGGCAGTTCCGCTCTCCTCGTCCGGACTCAAGTCTGGCAGTTTCGTACCCAATTCTCTGGTTGAGCCAGAGGATTTCAGGCACGACATACCAAACCGCCTACAGACCCTTTACACCCAGTGAATCCGGGTAACGCTTGCCCCTCCCGTCTTACCGCGGCTGCTGGCACGGGATTAGCCGGAGCTTCCTTCAGTGGTACCGTCAAACTACCTTAAAGGTAGATTTCTTCCCACTTGACAGGGTTTTACAGGCCGAAGCCCTTCATCACCCACGCGGTGTCGCTGGATCACCCTTGCGGGCATTGTCCAAGATTCCTCACTGCTGCCTCCCGTAGGAGTCGGGGCTGTATCTCAATCCCCGTGTGGCTGGCCGTCCTCTCAGACCAGCTACCTGTCATAGCCTTGGTGGGCTTTTACCCCGCCAACAAGCTGATAGGACCCAGGCCCATCTTCGGGTGTTCTGTCTTTTGGACAGAACTTTACACGAAAAAAGGAAATTTCTCGTGATTATCCAGTATTAGCCCGCCTTTCGGCGGGTTATCCTGATCCTGAAGGTAGGTTACCCAGGTGTTACTCACCCATCCGCCGCTTTCCCCCAGGCAATTCCGCTTGCGCAAAATCGCCCGAGTTCGTCGCTCGACTTGCATGTGTTAGGCACACCGCCAGCGTTCACCCTGAGCTAGGATCAAACCCTCAAATAGAATATTTTTGAGGTCGTACAACCAGGGTTTTACTGATCCAAATTTTCAAAGAACTCTTACAGGCATAATTATTATACCTGTTTTTTAATAGATTGTCAACACTTATCCTGAGTAATTAGTTAGCAGGTGCTGGTGCTTCCTCTGGTGTCTCAGGCATAGCTCCTTCTCCAGGAGGAGGCGGTACTGCCTCACCTTCCATTCCGGGTGCTGGTGGAGGAGTAGTCGTTCCCTTCTTAGGCATTGCCTGCTTGATGATAAAGAACAGCGCCACCAGGATGATAATAATCAGGATAGCGACGGCTGCTGGATTACTTTTTTTCTGTTCTGCCATTTTCTTCTTCACCCCCTTTCACAAATTTTACATTTACAAAATTCTACCATGCGTGATATAAGTTTATGGTATAAATCTGTAGATTGGATATATAGTTAACCACCTTTTAAAATTTTGTCAAGTCCATGTCGTTTTTTCTAAATGATTTTTAAAATTATATCATGTATTTATTTAAAAATCTACCTAATCAAGTATATCCAGAAGTCATTTTTTCTGAACAAAACTACATCTGAAAAATATTAATCCCCCACACTATTCAATCTTAGTAAAAATCAGGTGTATATCCTTGATTCTTCTGTATATGATTTTATCTGAACAGTTATTACCACGATTATTTACTGGCTTACTTATTTTCCCATAATCAAAATTCTAAGGTAAAATATTATAATGGAAAATAAAATTCTTTCATCAGTGCAAATCAAGAAAATTCTTGAAAAACTTTCTGATCAGGTTATAAAAGAAATGGGTGATAATATTGTGGTCATTGGCATAAAAAGACGTGGAGCAATTCTTGCCAAAAGAATCAAAGCAATTCTTGATAAAAAAACATCCCATAGTATTGACTCAGGTTCTCTGGATATAACACTTTACAGGGATGATTTCAGTGCCATAGGAAGTCATCCTGTGGTATCTGGGTCTGAATTAATGTTTGATATTGATGACAGAAAAATTTTACTTGTTGATGATGTTTTATATACAGGAAGAACTGTGCGGGCTGCGATAGATCAGATTATTGATTATGGAAGGCCACGGCTTATTCGACTTTTCGTGCTTGTCGACAGAACAAACTGCAGAGAATTACCCATTCAACCTGATTATACTGGGATAAGAACAATTGTTGGTAAGAACCAGGTTGTTGAAGTAAGATTAAAAGAGGTTGATGGAACTGAAGATGTAGTCATCAAACAGAAAAAATGAAATGGAATAAAAAGGATTTACTCGGACTTGAGGATCTTTCGCGGGAAGAAATAGAAATTATTCTTGAGACAGCAAGGTCGTTTAAGGAAGTAAGTGCAAGGCCAGTAAAAAAGGTGCCTGCCCTTAGAGGAAAAACAGTTGTTAATCTTTTTTTTGAGCCGAGTACCAGAACAAAAACATCCTTTGAACTTGCAGCAAAACGACTTTCCGCAGATGTTTTAAATTTTGAAGTAGGTACATCAAGCATATCAAAAGGCGAAACAATTGTTGATACTGCAAGGAATATTGAAGCAATGAAGGTTGATTGTTTTATTGTGAGACATTCAGTTTCAGGAGCGCCACTGGTTATCAGCAAAAATGTTGCAGCAGCAGTTATCAATGCAGGGGATGGTTGTCACGAACATCCAACCCAGGCGCTTCTTGACCTTTTTACAATAAAAGAGGCATTTGGAAAAATTTCAGGGTTAAAGGTTACAATAATAGGAGATATCTATCATAGCAGGGTTGCAAGGTCAAATATCTGGGGACTTGGTAAACTCGGCGCAAAAATTGTTGTATGTGGTCCGCCAACATTAATTCCAAATAATATTGAAAAAATAGGTGTTTCTGTGTGTTATTCACTGCCAGAGGCGCTTAAAGATGCAGATATTGTATATCTTCTGAGAATCCAGAAAGAAAGACAGCAGGAAAATTTCTTTCCTTCTCAGGCAGAATACAGAAAGTTTTTTGGGTTTGATTCAAAAAGAATAAATTGCACAAAAAAGAAATTTTTTCTTATGCATCCAGGTCCCATCAATAGAGGACTTGAAATTTCAACAGAAATGGCTGAAAAAGAGAACTCGCTTATTCTTCAGCAGGTTACAAATGGAATTGCTGTAAGAATGGCTGTTCTTTACCTTACAGTGAGACAGATTCAATGAATACAAAAGAAACACTCGGTTCAGATACAGCAAGTGAATATGAAAGACTGTTAAACCTTGAACAATTAAGGGTTGTGAAAGAAGCCGATGGACCTTGCCTTGTCCTTGCTGGTGCAGGATCTGGCAAGACGAGGGTTCTTATTTATAGAACGATTTATCTTCTTGAACGCGGAGTGGATCCATCGAGGATATGTCTTCTTACATTCACAAATAAAGCAGCAAGAGAAATGACCAGTAGGATTGAAGATAAACTCGGTTCATTGCCAGAAGGTCTTATTGCAGGAACATTTCACCATGTTGCAAATATTTTTCTTCGCAGGTACGCAAGATATGCCTCACTGCCACATAACTATGTAATCATTGATAGGGAAGATTCTCGTTCAATTATAAGGGAAATCTCAAAACCAGTATTACCTGAAAAGGAAATCTCCCCTGAGGTTATTCAGGCACTATTAGGACTTTCTGCTAATACATCAGAGACAATTAAGGATATTGTAATGCAGAGATATCAGTATTTTTCACATTTAATCGCACGATTGGAAACAATTGAAGAAGCTTACAATAAAAAGAAAAGGGAACTTAGAGTTGTTGACTATGACGATCTATTGTCATTTTGGCTAAAAATTCTCACAATGCAAGAACCAGGGGAAAAAATCTCAGAAAAGATTCTTTACATTCTTGTTGATGAGTATCAGGATACAAACAGAATACAGGCCCTTATACTTTATCAACTTGCTCGCAAACATAGAAATATCACAGTTGTTGGAGACGATGCCCAGAGTATATATAGTTTTAGAGGAGCAACAGTTCAAAATATCCTTGAGTTTCCGAAAATCTATCCAGACGCAAAGATTTTCCACCTCCCGACAAATTATAGAAGCACAGCGGATATTCTTAACCTTGCAAACAATGTTATTTCGCACAATAAGTATCAATTCCCGAAGGTTTTGAAAAGTGTAAAACCCCAGGGTATAAAACCAGTTCTCGTAAGATGCTATGACAAACACAGTGAAAGTATATTTGTCGTACAGAGAATTCAGGAACTTCTTAAGGATGTGAAGCCCTCAGATATAGGAATCCTCTTTAGGTCAAGATACCAGTCAACAGAAATCGAGATTGAACTGAATAAATTAAAGATTCCATATGTAATCAGGGGCGGGTTGAGATTTTTTGAGATGGCACATATAAAAGATATACTTGCATTTTTCAGGGTATGTCATAACTCTAAGGATGAAATGTCATGGTTCAGGATTTTAAACCTTGTTAAGGGGATTGGAAAAACATCGAGAGAAAAAATTGTTGACTCTATCAGAGGCAAAGATAGCATTGAAGAAATTCTTTCCTCTGATGGCATAAAAATTATTTCTCCTGCAAGGGCAGGATGGCAGAATATTAAAAATCTTCTTAAGAGTGTTATCGAGGCAAAAAAAATTTCAGAGCAAACAGGTATTATTGTAGAAAAATTTTACCGCGAGTATCTATACGCAAACTATCTTGATGCAGAACAAAGGATTGCTGATATTGAAAGTTTAAAGGAAATTTCAGGAACATGGCAGAATATTGAGGAGTTTATCAGTCAGACAAGTTTACAGGAGCACTACAGAGGAGAACTCAAAGACATAGAGGGAAATATTGTCCTATCAACAATACACCAGGCAAAAGGGCTTGAATGGAGGATTGTTTTTGTAATAGGTGTTTGTGCATTTCATTTTCCTCATAATCTTTCTCAAACAGACCCTGGTGGAATTGAAGAAGAACGTCGTATTTTCTATGTTGGAATCACAAGGGCAAAAGAAGATCTTTATATTACCTATTATCTGTCTGACCCGAGGAATTATTCTTATCGTAAGTCCTTATTTATAGAAGAAATTCCGGACAAATTGATTGACCAGTGGGTTTTTGACTGAAGATATTATATTCTAAAAAAATAATCTTTTTTTAACAAGGAGAGGCTATGATTAAGATAAAAAGAGCATTGATAAGTGTTTCAGACAAAACAGGTATTGTTGATCTTGCAAGGGTTCTTGTCAATAAAAATGTTGAGATTATCTCGACAGGAGGAACAGCAAAAACATTGAGAGAAGCAGGCATTCCTGTTAAGGAAATTTCAGAGATAACTGGATTCCCGGAGATTCTTGATGGCAGGGTAAAAACACTTCATCCTTATATCTACGGTGGGATTCTTTATAAAAGGGATAATGCCTCGCATATTGAACAAATAAAACAACACAATATAGGACAGATAGACCTTGTTGTTGTTAATCTTTACCCTTTTGAGAAGATTTTTTTCAATAAGGATGCAAAAGATGAAGAGTTGATTGAAAATATAGATATTGGTGGACCTTCTATGATAAGGGCATCCGCAAAAAACTGGAGGTTTGTATGTGTACTTGTAAACCCACAGTCATATTCCACTATTATAGAAGAGATTGAAAATCAAGGAGGGATATCTGAAATCACATCAAGAAAATGTGCAGCAGAGGTTTTTCATACAACCAGTTATTATGATTGGCTTATTAATAGATATTTCGAAAAAGATGAGGAATTTTCTTTTAAGGAAACTGTTGGATTTTATTATAGAAAAATTGACCAACTCAGGTATGGAGAAAATCCCCATCAGAAAGCAGCGTGGTATAGAAACGCTGATAAAAACCCTTTCTGGAAGCAAATACAGGGAAAACAATTATCCTTTAATAATATTCTCGATATGGAAAGCGCATATAGAATTGCCTGCGAATTTGAGGAACCATCCTGCTGTATTATAAAGCACAATAACCCCTGTGGAGTAGGAATAGGAAAAAATCAAAAACAGGCATTTGAAAATGCACTTAAAACAGATCCTTTAAGCGCATTCGGGGGAATTATCGGGTTTAATAATGAACTCGGTTCTGAAACAGCAGCGATTATTTCAAAGACCTTCTTCGAGGTGATTATTGCCCCTTCTTTTTCACAGGAGGCAATTAAGATATTCTCAAAAAAGGAAAATCTCCGTTTGATTGAAATGCCTTTATTCAATCTATCAGAATTTGAAATAAAAGGGACAAACAGTGGAATACTTATTCAGACACATGATACAAAAAACTGGGAAAATCTTGAGGTCAAAACAAAAAGGACGCCAACGAAAAAAGAAATGGAGGCATTAAAATTCGCGTGGATTATCTGTAAACATGTAAAATCAAATGCAATAGTGCTTGGCACAACAAACCAGATTGTAGGAATAGGTGCAGGTCAGATGTCAAGATATGATTCTGCGCGCCTGGCAGTGATGAAAATGAAGGATAATTTTAAGAAGAAAAAAATAAACCCACTTGTTATGGCATCAGATGCATTTTTCCCATTTCCTGATAGCGTGGAGGTTGCAGCAAAGGCAGGAGTTACTGCAATTATACAGCCAGGAGGTTCTATCAAGGATAATGAGGTTATAAAAGTATGCAACAGAAAAAAAATCGCAATGGTGTTTACTGGAACAAGACACTTCAGACATTAATTATTGTCTAATAAGATTTTATGATTGTTAATCAGATTGTGATTATTGGCGCGGGTCCGGCTGGCATTATGGCAGCAATTGCCGCAGGTAAGAGAGGGAAAAAGGTCCTGTTGATTGACAGAAATAAATCAATTGGAGAAAAACTGCTTATATCAGGTGCTGGAAGGTGTAATATAACCAATGACATTCCTTTGGAAAAATTCTATGAAAATTACCATAACGGTGATTTTTTGAGAAATGTTTTTGCACAGTTTTCAAATATTGATTTAATGCAGTTTTTTGAAGATAATGGAATGAAACTTATTGTTGAACGTGGAAAGAGGGTATTCCCCGCAAGTCAATCATCGCAGGATGTTGTAAGATTTTTCAGGAATATGCTCGAGAATTTACATGTACAACTATGGTTTCGAAACAGGGTTATGAAAATCGAGAAACAGGACGATGTTTTCAAGATATCTTCAAAAAAGGGAGAAATTTTTTCAAAAAGTATAATACTGGCTACAGGTGGAAAGAGTTATCCGGGAACAGGTTCAACTGGGGATGGCTATAGAATTGCAAAAGGATTGGGGCATACAATCATTAAACCTGTGCCTGTATTATGTGGAATCAACCTTAAGGAACAATGGATAAAACAATGGCAGGGGATATCCCTGAAAAATGTTTCTATCAAGGTTAAACAGGATAAACGAGTAATTGCAGAAGAATTTGGGGAAGCACTTTTTACACATTATGGGATATCAGGTCCAATAATACTGGATTTATCAAGGTATATTGCAGGAATAAAGGATTATGGTGGGTTAAAGATCTACATTGATTTTAAGCCGGCATTAGATGTTAAAACTGTTGAAACCCGTCTTATATCTGAGTTCAGAGGAAATGCTAATAAAACATTGAAAAATATTATGAGAAATCTTTTACCTCATAATATTATTGACGAGTTTTTATTAATGGCCGGGCTTTCTGGTGAGATTAAAGGTAACCAGATAACAGTTAAGCAAAGAAACGTACTTGTTGCGCTTTTAAAAAATTTTCCTCTGTCTTTTGATTCATTAAGAGGATTTGACGAAGCAATTGTAACACGCGGAGGAATAAATATTAAAGAAGTTAATCCAAAAACAATGGAATCAAGGATTGTTCCTGGACTTTTTTTTGCAGGGGAGATTCTTGATATTGACGGGAAAACAGGTGGATTTAATCTTCAGGCAGCATTTTCAACAGGTTTTGTTGCCGGAAAGAACGCATAAAGAAAAGATTCCTGCCGGAAAACTTAAACAAAAATAAAAAATGGTAAAAATCATAGAAAACCTTGTTAGAAAACCCAGAATTAGTTCAAAAAAAATTATTTTTTCATTTTTTTGAGGTATCTTACTTCACTGGGTAATTATCCCTTCAGTATTAATAATAATTTTTAGAAAAATCGACCATTACCTTCCCTCTTTTTTAATATCACGTCCATTTAACTATATCCTTACTACCTGCGCTTTTTTTCTGGGTATTCTCTGGACAATTGCTTCTATACTTAATCAGTGGTGTATTGGAAGGGGGACCTTTATTCCTGTTGCCTCACCAACACAAAAACTTGTTGTACAGGGATGCTATCGGTATTCGCGAAACCTATTATGGTAGGTTTATCTTATTTTTGATGGAAATATATAGTATCTGCACAGTGATAATGGTTCAGAATTTGCCAAATATTTTAACCAGGCCTGTGCTGAACTATAAATTCCCCATTATTTTTCACAAGTACCTACACCCAAAGATCATGCAGAAATAGAACGATTTAACAGAACCTTGGAGGAAGAATTTTTACAAATCTGACATTATATTGATGATCCAGAAATATTTAATCCCTTGCTTACAGAGTGGCTTATAGAATATAATTTCAAAAGACCTCATGAATCATTAAAATATCAAACACCTTTTGATTTCTTTTTTCAGAACAAAAAGTGTTACCTATGTACCCTACCTGTACAGGGAACAATATTGATGGAAAACAAGAATCTTTCATCGGAAATTGATAAAATCTGGGAAGACAACAAAGAAGAATTTGAAAGCAAATTATCGAACTGGCTTGATGCTCTTAGTTACGGCAACAAATTTTTACATTCAGCAAAGAAGGAGTTTCATTGCTGGGGTCCTCTCAAAGCTTATGTTTCAACTACAAAAGCTAAATCCAGTTCCAGAGCTGTTTTTTCTCTCCGATTTTTTGGTCAGGAGATAGCGCATCTCATAGTTAAGGACAAAGAGGTCTTCATAAAGATCAAAGGAAATGAAATAAAAAACGACAAAGGATTTGATTTATCCCTGCCGGACGGCATTTATTCATGGAAGGGCAAAGAGGGTCAGCTTGTGAGAAAACATTTCAAGGAACTATCTTTTGCTACGCAGGGAATACCCAATATGATAAAGCAAGAACACCGTATTGAATCCAAGTTCATATCCGAAATGTGCAAAGGATCCGGAAAGTTCGGCCTTAATTCCTTGAGGATTCAGCCAGTTCTTATTGCAAATAAATTCCCTTTGCAGATACCACTACCTATATCTGCGAGTACCGGCTTGCCAAAACCCGGTAGGGGCCACATAGATATTCTTGCACGACACAAATTAAAAAACAACAAAACGAATCTTTCTGTCTGGGAGTTGAAAAAGCCGAACACATACAAAAAAGTGGCCTCCCAGGCATATATTTACAGTATTACGCTTTTAAAGGTACTCCGTCATTCAAAGCGAGCTTCCGAATGGTTTAAACTATTTGGTTTCAAAAGCAGAATTCCAGATTCGCTGGTCATAGAAGCAGTTGTTGCTGTTTCCCGTAACCAGGAAGAAAAATTCAACAAGGAGTTGAGGTCTCTTAAGGAAACTTCTCCTTTGCAAATAGGCGATGATTCTATCAGGCTGGTGGCAGCTTACTATAAGGAGAAATCCGACTCCATTACTTTAGAAAAAGATCCTTTTCTAGAATGAAATTAACAATCCACCGCGGTTCACATGAGGTAGGAGGTATCTGCGTAGAAATCGAAGCAGGCAATACGAGAATTCTGCTTGATTTCGGTATGCCGCTGAAAGACGTTTCCGGCGGTATTCTCTGGACAATTGCTTCTATACTTAATCAGTGGTGTATTGGAAGTGGGACCTTTATTCCTGTTGCCTCACCAACACAAAAACTTGTTGTACAGGGATGCTATCGGTATTCGCGAAACCTATTATGGTAGGTTTATCTTATTTTTGATGGTTATATCTGGAATCTTTCTGTCAATTTTTATTTCTATCAAAAAATAAAACAATAAATTGTCTTAATCCTTCTGATTCTTGCAAAAGAAGATCTCGGGTATATAATACTATTCAAGCATCAAGGGGAGTTTAGAAATTCTGGGTATAATCTGTATTAGATCAGGAAAATGTAAAAAGTATCCTATTTACGTTAGGCAGAGGATTATTTTTTTTATAAAACCATTAAAAGGAGAAGCCAATGACATTGAAATTTGTTGCAGAAAGGCCGGTAACAATTCATAGTGTCAGATATGATACAAGGTGGTTTCCTTTTGTTTTCAAACATACAGATGAAAGTTTACTTCTGTATATTGAAAATGGCTATGACGCGCATTTTTCTCCATGTTTTCGACTTCGTTCAATAGATAATGGAAAAACATGGGAAGGAATAACAGCAAATATCCCGCGGACTTCTGTTGCTCATAGTTTTAAGGACGGGGAACTACTTGAGATTGATACATATGGAGTCCTTTATTCAAAAGAAAAATATACATACCTTTTATATGGTGCCTGGAGTTATCCTGGGAAACCCAATAGCGAAATAAAAAAGGACATAATAAAGGTGTATACGACATCATCAAGACCTATTAATCTGGATGTTTTCTTGAAACACTCTGCATATCCTACGTATCCGTGGTGGGATCTTTTTAATTTTGCCACAGGAAAGAAAGAAGCAGAAACCTCTGATGTATTTCTTGGAGGTGCAAACTTCACAGGTATTATTGAACTTGAAAATGGAACTCTTCTTGCACTCGGATACTGGTATCCTGTGGAACCGTCTGAGTGTTTTAAGTGTATTACAATGTGTTTAGAATCAATAGATAGGGGAAAAACATGGTTTGAAAAATCCATTGTTGCTCGGGATTTAGATATGCCGGAAGGTTATAATGAAGCATCTCTTGTTCAATTGAAAAACAAGGATTTATACGCTGTAATCCGTACAGGTAATTATCTATACCATACATGGTCAGGAGATCTCGGAAAAACATGGAAAAAGCCAGAGCAGGTTGAACTTATTGATTCAGATATAAAGCCAAGAATGGTCTGGCCTGTTTGTAAAATAATTGATAATGGGATGCTTGCTATGGTCTATGGAAGGCCAGGAAAGCATATTATTTTTGATCCTTCTGGAACAGGAAAAAACTGGCAGGGACATTTTGACCTTCAAAAATGGGAAATTGAAACACAGGAAATTATGGGTGTTCCCGAAAACCTGCGCCTCAGAGGTGATACAAATAAGTGTATTAGATACTGGGATTCAGGAGATTATCTTGGACTTGTTCATATAGGAAAACAAGAACTTCTTGTTTTTTATGATGTCCAGAATTTTATTGAAAACTGGAATGCCTATCCTATTTCAGGTGTAAGAATGGTAAAGGTATATCTAAAATAAAATCTTTATGCTTTGTAAACCTATTTTATTTCTTGATAAATTCATTAATCTTTTCTTTTATCTTTTCTATTGGAAACAATGGTTTTTCTGGGTTTTCAATCGGCTTTATTGCGCCTGATTTATCAATAAGGTCAACAGGTCCATAAATTCCAGGCATACCTGATTTTGATAGATATTGTGCGTATGCATCTTTGCTGCTGTAATGCCAGAATTCATACGGATATGCAAAAAACCCGGATTCCTCCATAATCTGAGTAATTGTCTGCCTATTTTTTCTTGCACGCAAAGAAACAAAAGGCGAATCCATAAATGTTTTTTCATTCATTTCAAGATAATCAGCACCTCTATCAATCTCGTTTCCAGTTTTTAATGAGATAACCGAGATATCTACAGCACTTCCAGACATATGCGTTCCAATCTTAGGGATTGTTGCAATCAAAACTGTAAGACGTCTGAAGACAAATTCTGGCTCAGGAATTTTTCCGTTTGTTTCCCAGAGGATTGTTTTAATAACTGAATTAAGGACTTCTTTATTTCGGTTTAATGGGTTCTGCATTTGCGTGGTTCTAAATGCATCCTCAACCTTTATAGCCCAGCCACGACTATTCATTTTATCTGCAGCCCAAAGCAGGTTTTCTATAATTCCTTCTCTTAAATAAAACATGGGAAGAGATACAGGCGTTCTCTTCTTTTTTGAAAAAAACATCTTAACCCCTGTTTTTTTTGCGTAATCAGGAATAAAAACCAGTTTTTCATGGCTTTCACACACAGGGTAATGTAGAATCTCCATCATAAATTCATAGCCGGCTTCCATTCTGCTTCGCCAGTAATCTATTTTTTTCTGACTTAAAGCGGTTTTCACATTAACCTTTTAAATATTCGAGGGTTTTTTTAAGCGAAACTTCATGATCAGGGATTAAAGGCATATACTCAAGGCCAAAATATCCACTGTATTTAAGTTGTTCAAGAAGTTTTATTATAAATTGATAGTTTACCTCTCCATTAAAAAGTTCATGTCTTCCAGGAACACCTGCTGAATGGAAATGTCCAATGATATCAATGTTTTTTTCTATAAAAGAACAGAGGTTTCCTTCCATAATCTGCATATGATAAATATCATAAAGAAGTTTTACACGCGGATTGTTGATTTCTCTAATAATTTCCGCTGCTTTTTTTGCTGAATCAAGATAATATCCTTTATGATCAACATATGTATTAAGGGGCTCAAGGAAAAGTGTAAATGACTTTTTTTCAAGAATTTCAGTTGCGCAGGAAAGAGTCTCAATGATACTTTTCTTCATTTCTACATCAGAAAGACCTTGCACTGAATTTCCAGAACATGTTATTGCCTTTTTACAATCCATCTTCTGGGCTGCATCAATAACCTGCTGGAGTCTTGTTAAATAAAGATCTTTATCCTCCCTTTTTACAAGAGAACCATTGCTTCCATCAGTAGAATTAACAACAACATTGTTCAAACTAACACCAGATGATTTAAGAGAGTTTGCTATGGCACTAACATTTTTTCTATCAACTGCCCACATTTCAACACAATCATAACCAATATCCTTGATTTTTTTGATTTTTTCTTCTGGCATCATATCCGGAAAAACAGTTTCAATACACACATCTATTTTTACCATATGCCTCCTTTGCAAAATTATTTCTTTTATTGTATATTTATTTTAGGGATTTTAGCATTAATAAGGGTTTTTTACAACTAAATAGGAGGGAAAATGGCAATAATATCTGTTGAGTTCGCAGGAGATAGTCGGTTCAAATCACAGATAAGAAAGCATAGAATTGATATTGACCTTACGCCAGATCTTAAAGGAACAGATACTGGACCAATGCCTCCTGAACTTGTTGTCCTCGGACTGGCGTCCTGTATGGGATATTACATCCTGTTTTATTGCAGAAGGAATAATATTTCTGCTGAAGGATTAAAGATTGAAGCAGAGTTTGAAAAAGCAAAAAATCCTGATAGAATCTCGAAAATAAACGTAAGATTTCATCTTCCGGGTATAACAGAACAGCATAAAAGTGGTGTTATAAAAGCAGCAGAGGGATGTCTTGTACATCAAACATTTATACATAAGCCAGAAATAAATATCGCGCTTTATTAAAAATCATTACCCGTAGAATGGAATAAGTTTGGAGAAATAACCTTTTGGCTATAGGGATCACAGGAGCGTCTATATACCTATAGGAATTTTTTGAGATATCTGATGCTTTTTTCAGCAATTTCCTCTGGTCCTGGAGAAAAATCAAAAACCTCAACAGATAAATACCCTTGATAGCCAATATTCTTTAGAGCAGAAATAATAGGCGCAAAGTCTACATTTCCAAAACCTGGCCCAAGAAGATTTTCGTCATTTGCATGAAAATGTGCAAGATATTTTTTTCCTTCATATATAATTTCATCGTATGGTCTTTTCTCATCACTCATTGCTTTTACATCAAGAATAAGTTTAAGATTTGGATGGTTTACCTTTTCTATGATGGAGATTGCGTCAGTTACGGAATTGACAAAATTTGTTTCATTTTTTGCAAGCGGTTCAAGACATATTGTAATACCAAGGTCATTTGCCCGAACAAGAGGACCTTTAATAAACTCAATAAAATACTCAATAACCTCTTCTTTTGTTTGACCTTCTCCAATAGACCTTTGTTTTGGTGAACCGAGGACCATGATTTTACCGTTAATATCTGATGTAAATTTTACAAGTTTCTCAAAATACTTTGAGCTTTTTTTCCTTAAATCAGAATCCTTAGACGAAATAGATAGTCCGTCTGGTTTTACCATAAGCCAATGGGTTCCAATAATATCAATATTATTTTCTTTGGATAACTGTTTTATCCATTCCCTTTTACTCAAAGGTATCTCATCAACAGAATCTGCGAGGGTAAAGGGCGCTATCTCGAGCCCATCATACCCAAGTTTACTGATAAAAGCAATTGTTTTTTCTATACTCCACGACTGGAAAACTTCATTACATATTCCTATTTTCATTGTCTTTTTTCCTCATGCTAGGTGGTATTTCAAGATCTTTATCAAAATAATCTTTATCAAAAATCTCTCCAGTTTTTCCTGCTTGTTTCGTTACTAAGCGCTTTCTAATAGAAGGGGAAACAGGTTGTTCAATACCTGATTCTTTTAAAACATTTTCCTCACTAGAAACCTTTTCTTGAGTTCCTTTCCCTGGTTCTATCCCTGTGGCTATAAGAGTAACCTTAACCTCATCCTGCATTTTTTCATCTATACTCAAACCAAATGCTACCTGGCTTACATGTGTAACATCATTGATATGATTCATTGCTTCAACCACATCTTGGAGTGAAAGATCAGGGCTTCCAATGATACTTACAAGTATATTCCTGGCTTCCTGAATTCCTTTCTCGCCAAGAAGTGGATCATCAAGGGCTTCCTTAAGTGCTTTCACTGCCTTTTTTTCGCCTTTTGCAATACCTGTTCCAACAATCCCCATGCCTCCATTCTGCAAAACCCTTTTAATATCAGTAAAATCAAGATCCATAATATGTGCTGGTTTATTAATAAGATCTGCAACAGCGAATATTGATCTGCTTACAACCTCATCAACCTTTCCAAATGCTTCTTTAATTGGTGTATCTCTTTCAACTATTTCCTGAAGCCGTTCATTGCTAATAGAGATAAGGGTATCCACGCTTGATTTAAGGTTATCAATACCATCTTCTGCTTGTCCATCTCTTTTTTCCCACTTAAAAGGAAGCGTGACAGTAGCAATAACAAGAGCACCCATGTCCCTTGCTATCTTTGCAACAACAGGCGATGCACCTGTACCAGTTCCACCTCCTAATCCAGCAACAAGAAAAACTATATGTGTATTTTTCAAAACATCCTTAATTTTCTCTTGATCTTCATTTGCAGCATACTTGCCCTTATCCGGATCACAACCAGCACCTCCTATTCCCTGAGTTATCCTTTCACCAATTTGAATTTTTAAGGAAACACCACAATGTTTAAGTGCCTGTACATCCGTATCAATAGCAACTGTCTCTATTTCTTCAAGATTTGGAGCAATCCTGCTAACAATCTTACCACCACCCCCTCCAACACCTATAACCTTAATTTTAATTGGAGTAATCTTTGCTTCTTCAAGTACAAAGTTTGCCATATCTCACCATTTATTCCATATAGTTTTGAAACGGTTTGCTATCCTTTGTTTTTTGTCATTAAACTTTTTTATCCAGTCAGACTCGGGCTCATCTTCATTTTCCATATCTTTCTTACACAGTAAAAGAGTACCAACTACTGAAGAAAAAAATGGCTGTTGATAGGATGAAGTAAGCCCCATAACATTTCTTGGACTGGCAATTCTTACAGGTCTTCCAAAAAAATTTTCAGCACAAGATTTAATGCCCTTCAGTAAAGATGAACCACCTGTCAGTACAATCCCTGCTCCTAATCTTGGCCACACATCAACATCTTCTTCTATTTTTTTTGTGACCCTTGCTAATGTATCAGATATTCTATCATATACGATTTTTGATATCTCATCAACAGTAACAAATTTTTTTGCACCACTTCCAATTGCTCTTACTTCGACCTGATGTGTAAGTTCAGGAGAATTTTCTGAAACAAGTGTATCATAATTACACCAGCCATACTGTTTTTTTATCTCATTGGCTGTTTCCATAGAGACCTCGAGAATCTTAGAAATATCAGAGTCAATATGTTCGCCTCCTGTCATAATGGAATATGTCCCACAAAGATTGCTTTCATCATAAAAAAGAAAATCAGTCGTTCCCTTTCCTATATCAATCAGTAGAACTCCTGATTCTTTTTCTTCTTCAGAGAGAAGCGCTTCGGCACATGCCCAAGAATGTGGATACACTTTATCTACCCTGGATCCGGTTTTCTTTACGCATTCTACTATATTTCTTAATGGATTCTCCTGAACAATACAAACATGAACAACTGCTCCTATGGAACTTCCAAACATACCCTCAGGATTTTTTCTTACTCTTGTCTCTTCATCAATAATATATTCCTGAGGAAGAAGATGTAGAATATATGCATCCTGCGGAATATTGTTTTCGTTCCTGATATTTTTAAGAAGATTTTCTATGTCAACCTCTGTAATTTTTCTCCGGGATGTCTCAAGATTAAGGGTATGAAATGTTGTCCATCCTCTAACAAACCCCCCTCCTATGCTTATGTTCACAAGAGGTAGAGCCCTGCGTGCTTGTTGTTCAAGCTCTGTAAGTATCCTTTTTATATACTCTGTACAACCATAAATATCAACAACCCTTCCTTTTTCAACAACCCTTTCTTCATATTCAATATGTTCTGCTGCTTCTATCTCTACAGACCCATTGTTAACCACAGCAACTAAACCTACAATCTTACTAGAACCTATATCAAGTGAAACAATTGTTTCTTTTGCCATGTTTATCTCTGATTGTTTATTTTGTTCTTATATCTCAATCCTAACTAATTTTTTTCAATCTTTCCTTTCGCACTCACATCGGGTTGCATATTTACATCTTTATTTTTTACATACGGTTGATCAAACCTCATATCTATATACTCAAACTGGAAATTATTTTTCTTGCAATTAACAAGAACTTTTTTTAGTGTTTCAATCTGACTTTGTATTCCATCTCCGCGTATATAAACACATCCTTCTGAGTTTGTAAGGATAATTCTATCGATATCCTCAATCAAAATTGTATTAACAGGAAAAATATTACCAATCCCATAATAATTATACCATTGCTCAATCTCTTTTAAAATATTCAATTTTTCGATTTCTGTTGTTTGTTTACCAATTTCGCCAGGATCCATTCCAACAATATTCCATGCCCTGAAGTTCTCTTGCAATGGAAGAAAAAACCCCTGTCGATCCATAATTACTGCACGCTTTGCATCTGAGACAACAACCCACGGAGTTCGTGTTTTCAGTTTGATAAAGATTGTATCAGGGAGATGTTTTTCAATAGAACAATCCTCAATAAAATAAATCTGCTTTATCTTTTTATAAATATCTTCGAGATCTAAATATAAAATACAGGTGGATTCTGGTATTGAAATATATGTCCTTATAAATGAGGAATGTATCTGGGGCTCAACAATAATGTTTTTAACTTTAAAGATCGAAAGTTGCTTAAACCACAATGGCAAAAAACATCTGAGGCAAATGATAATGCAGATAACCAAAAGTATAATGAAACCTGATAACCATCTTTTAATTCTTTTCCTTTTCTCTTCTATTAACTTTTCTCGCATCTTTTGATTCCAAGGTGTATAAGTTTTTCACATAATTGTTCAAAAGAAATTCCTGAATGTCTGGCAGCATCTGGAAGCAAACTCAAAGGAGTAAAGCCAGGAATTGTATTAACATCAAGGACAAACATATCTCCATCCTCCTGTATAATAATCTCCATCCTTGCGCAACCAGAACAACCCAGTACATTATATGTCCTTATAGCATAATCTTCTGCTGTATTAAGGAGTTTTTTATCAATTTCAGGGGGAATAATATGAACACTTTCACCTTTTTTATATTTTGCAGTGAAATCATATAATTTTCGCTTTGTCCTGATTTCAATAGGTGGAAGTGCCTCGGGCTTTTCATTCCCTATGATACCAATTGTGATTTCTTTTCCTTTTATAAATTTTTCTATAAAAACCTCTGTATCCAGTTTATACGCATATCTGATTGCTTTCTTTAGATTTTTTTCATTATTAACTATAGAAATTCCAACTGTTGAACCAAGATTGGCTGGTTTTACAACACAGGGATATTCAAAAGGAACCCTTGGGATTTTATTTTTCTCAACAGGTATAAATTCGGCTGTTGGAATACCACTGGAATAGAGTATCTTTTTTGTAAGAATTTTGTTCATACATACTGCACTTGCACTCACACCTGAGCCAGTATAAGGAATACCCAGTGTTTCCAGAAATCCCTGAATTACACCGTTTTCTCCGTTTCCACCATGTAGTGCAACAAATACACAATCAGGATTAATCTTAAGAAGTTTTTTCAAGAAACCCTTTCCTTTTGGGTCAATCTTAAAAACAGTATATTTTTTTGAAAGTGCTTTTGCAACTGAATTACCTGAAACCAATGATATTTTTCTTTCAGGGCTATCACCACCACACAAAACAACAATTTTCAAGGAAACCTCCCTATAAGTTCTATTTCAGGTTCAAGGTCTATATTATATTTTTTTTTGATTGTGCTTTGAATATGCACCATAATCTTCCATATGTCCAGAGATGTTGCATTTCCAAGGTTTATAATAAAATTCGCATGTTTATTTGAAACCTCTGCTTCACCAATGCGAAAGCCTTTTAAACCAGAGTTTTCTATGAGCATTCCTGCAAAATTACCAGGAGGGTTTTTAAAAACACAGCCAGCAGAAGGATAACCAAGTGGCTGGTTTTGTATTCTTTTCTTCATTATGTCTTTTATATTTTCTTTTATTATTTTTCTGTCTCCTTTTTCAACAGATATCCTTGCCCATTCAACAAAAAAAGCATACCTTCTTAAATCAGAATACCTATATCCCCAGATAATATCGTCCTTTCTTTTTTCACACCAGAACCCGTTTTTATCGAGAAATCTAATAGAATGAATCACATCAGAAATACTTTTATTATTTGCGCCAGCATTTCCTATAATGCTGCCTCCAACAGTTCCAGGAATTCCTGCAAGAAACTCAAGATTCTGTAGAGTATTTTTAACACAAAAACCCAGAACTTTTTTTAATTCTACACCCGAAAAAATCCTTAAAAAATTGTCTGAGTATTCAATACTGGAAAAATTTCTGGTAATTGCTATAATACCATCAAACCCATCATCACTGATAAGTATATTTGAACCACAACCAATAAACTTTACACAGACACCATCTTTATTAAGGTCAAAAAGAAAGTCAATCTCTTTTTCTGTTGATGGAAAAACAATTACTGCAACAGACCCACCTGTCTTAAATGTTGTAAACTTCCTGGCAGAAGCATTAAATACTGCACGTTCGCCAAATATACCTTCAATTTGTTTTTTGTGTATCATCAATGAATTTCCCATTGTTTTTAATCAGAATACATAACATTTCCCAAATAAAGGGCATATCCTGGAGCAGTTGCTGAAGCAAAATTTCTGTTTTTTGCCTCAATGATGTTTTTTATCTCACATGGTTGTTTTTTGCCTATGCCAACATCCACAAGTGTACCCACAATATTCCTGACCATTTTATAAAGAAACCCTGTGCCGCATATTTCAATCAATACAATTTTTATATCAGGGTCTATACAAAAATATTCCTTCTTTATTTTAATATATTCAATTGTTCGAACTGGATTTTCCGCTTTTCTGCCGGATGCCTGAAAACTTGTAAAATCATGTGTACCAACAATTGAAATGGCTGCCTTCCTCATTCTCGAAAGATTCAATTCTTTCCCGATGTACCACGCTCTATTTATCAAAAAGGGCGAGGGAAAATCACAGATAAGATAACGGTAGATCTTTTTTTCTGCACAAAACCTCGGATGAAAATCTTCCTCTGCATATGAAACCTGTTTTATCCTTATCTTTCTATCAAGTAAAGAATTCATTGCTCGAAGTACCTGGATTGGACTCATTTCTGTTTTAACAGAAAATGAGAATACCTGTCTTAATCCATGGACAGATGCATCCGTACGGCCTGATGCTTTTATTTTCACAGGGGATCCAAAAATATTTTCAAGTGTGTGCTCAATCTCTGATTGTATGGTTCTATTTCCTGCCTGACTTTGCCACCCAAAAAAACAGGTTCCATCATATGTGACAATGGCTTTGAACTTGATACTTTTCACGGCTGGATAGCGATTGTAGCAGTAATGTTTTTTTCTTTCAAAAGAAGCCAGATATTTTTAATAATATTCTCGATAGTACAGGATCCGTCTTTAGGAATTTCAATATAAACAGAATAGATAATTCCTGCTGTTGAAACTCCTGAAATAATACATCTATATTTTAATTCTATACTCTTGAATATATTATCTAATACTTTTTCAAATTCATCAGATGCAGAAGAAACAGTAATCTGCAATGTTGTAATGTTTTTACCATCTCTTGTAGAATTATAAACAACCTGTCCCCAGGCACTCCGATTCGGAACAAGAATCCTCTTGCCGTCTTTTCCTTTTATCTCAATATTAACTGGGCTGATTACGCTTATTTCTCCTTCGACAACACCAATCTTTACAAAATCTCCAACCTTAAATGGTCTGTACATAAGGATTAATAACCCGCTTGCAAAATCTGAAACCGTCTCCCTTACTCCAAATCCAATGATTAACCCTCCTGCTCCGATACTTGCAAGTAAAGGAGAAATGTCAAGACCAAGGATAGAAAGTGCAATTATTAAAGCAAGACAGAATATTGCAATATAAACAGTTCTACCGATGTATTTTTTGGCAACAGAATTTATACTGGACTTTTTTGAAATTCTAATGTAAAACCTGTTCCATGTCTTACCGAGAAACCATCCTGCTGCACAGATTATCAGTGCAATAGGAATCCTCGGAAGATAAGTAAGAAATTTTTGATAAAGAGTTAATAATGTAGGATCGCTCATAAAAAAAATTATAAACATTAAAAAATTTCAAGTCAAATTCACAATAATTTTTGAATGTCTATTTTTCTGTTTTTACGTCTTACTATTCATCTCGTTTTTTCATAAATACTTTAATTTAATATGAACTGTGTTATCATAACATAACTTTTAAACTATGTTTTTAAAACTATGATAGACAGTGCGATAATAACTCTTGATTCAAGACAAAGGATTACAGGGATATCAATCTTTGTCCTGTGTATTTTTCTTGCAGTGTATCAGGGCAAAGAATTTTTTATCATAGCGAACATCCTCATAAGTATTTTTTATCTTGCTACGATACTATACAAATTCTTGCTTGTGTCTATAGGTTTTGTAAAGAAACGGGAAATATGTATCAGCCAGACAGAAATAGAAAATCTTTCAGATGATACACTGCCGGTGTATACAATTCTTCTTCCTGTTTTTAAGGAGACAGAAATAATCCCTCAACTTATTTCTTCTATATCTCAGATTGACTATCCTCAGGATAAACTGGATGTACAGATTCTTGTTGAAGAAATAGACACAACAATGCAGGATGCTTTGAAGAAAATGAGGATACCTGAATATTTTAAGATTACAATTATTCCTGATACACAACCGAGAACAAAGCCAAAGGCCTGTAATGTTGGCCTGGAAAAAGCAAAGGGAGAATACCTTGTTATATATGATGCAGAAGATATTCCTGAACCAGATCAATTAAAGAAAAGCATCTGTGCATTCAGAAAAATTGAAGATAGCAGGGTTATATGCTTACAGGCAAAATTAAACTACTATAATCCAAAACAAAACATCTTAACAAGATGGTTTACCTCTGAATATTCAATGTGGTTTGACCTTTATCTACCTGGTTTGGATGCTCTCGAAGTACCAATACCTTTAGGTGGTACATCAAACCATTTTAAGACAGGGTGCCTGAAAGAAATTGGCGGCTGGGATCCTTACAATGTTGCTGAAGATTGTGACCTTGGAATACGACTTTTCAGAAAAGGTTTTAGAACGAGAATCCTCGACAGTACAACCTGGGAAGAAGCAAATAGTAAACTTGTAAACTGGTTGAAGCAAAGATCAAGATGGGTTAAGGGTTATATACAGACATGGTGTGTGCATATGCGCAAACCAATGGTTGTTATCAAAGAAATGGGACTTGTTAATTTTTTTAGTTTTCAATTAACTGTTGCAGGTCTTTTTATTACACTTCTTTTTAATCCTGTTTATTGGGTTATAACAGCAGCATGGGTTATAACAGCAGAAAACCAGATTTTTTATGGTTTTTTATACCCATCTTCAGATATTATCACATATGTGCTTCTTGTCAGTAATGGAATTTTTGTTCTTCTTAATGTTATGGGCTGCCTTAAACGGTCATATAGATATCTTATACCAGAAACACTCATTTCACCGATTTACTGGATACTTATGAGTATTGGTGCGTGGAAAGGGTTTTTACAGATTTTTAGAAAACCCCACTTCTGGGAAAAAACAAAGCATGGACTTTTTGTTTCGAAAAATAAATAAACTCCTGAATTACATCAAGTCCCTTATTTCAGATTATCACATCTACTTTGCCTGAAAATATTCCCTTATTCAAACAAGAAAAGATATTCCTATGTTTTCTTTTCCTGACCCGAAAATAGGGGAAAAAGGTATTTTTGCATTTTTCACTTTCCTGGGTTTTCCCTACTTTATAGAAGAAGATTTCTAATTTTTTCTTTTAGGTGGGTGTTTCGTAGAAACAGGTCATTATATCCTCAACACTTAACTCAAAATGTAAAAGTTAAATTGCAAAAGTCAAAATAAATTGCCCTCAAACCCTTATTTTTCATTTTGTATCCTGTATCTTACAATCAATATAACCTTCTCAATAACCTGGTTACCTGAAAACTTATAGTTTCAGGTAATTCTGGTTCCAGGACTTACATTTCTGTCGATGGTAAGAACACCAAGAACTCCATCGTCGAGTCCTGCGAGCAACATGCCCTGGCTTTCAATACCACGAATTTTACGTGGTTCAAGATTTACTACAATTATCACGAGTTTTCCGATTAGTTCTTCTTTCTGGTAGTATGGCCTTATGCCAGCAACAATCTTTCTTTTTTCAGTACCAACATCAATATCAATGACATAAAGTTTATCTGCATCAGGGTGTTCCTGAACATCCACTATTTTACCAACCCTCATATCAATCTTTTTGAAATCATCGAACAATACAACTTCCATCTTTCCCTCCTTATTTACAGCATAAAATATTGCCTTTTTACTTACCTTGTTTTCTTATATTTCATCTTTAATTATAATGGTCTTCAATATGTTTATTCAAACCTAAAGACAAAGATTTTTAGTGCATCATCAAATCCGATATCAACATTTATTATGTATCTATTTTCTTCTTGTTCCCACTCAATTTTTTTCTTTGAGATAAGTTCCTTCACTGATTTCAGGGCAGTATTTCTTTTTTTCAGGAAGATTTTGAATGATGTTGGCTCCTTGAAATATGAAGAAATAACACAGATTGCGGATTTTTCGCCTGTTAATGGGAAAAACTCAAAACTTGGCATAAATCTCTGGTCAAGAGGTCTTTGACCTTCCATAGGTATGTTTTCAGTCCAGTCACTGATATAAATTTCTGGTTTTTTACCTGCTGTCCATTCAACAAGTTGAGCAAATAGAATATGTGAAAGATTCCTAACAAATGTTTTATACTGTGGCTTTGAAGATATTCTTGAGGGCATCCCTGCAAAATAAACCATATTTCCTTTGCCATCTTTTTTTTCTCTTACAACGATTGCAGGGTTCCCATCAGTAAATCTTGCTATAACCTGGCTATCTTCAATTATTTTAATCTTTCTTGTATATTTTAAGGAGAATTGAGGCATCATTACTTCCTGATCGCAAAGGGATGCTTTTCTGTCAATGATTTTTTGGATATTCTTTATTACATCATCGCATACTTCTATGTTTTTCTCGAGAGAAAACGATTTTTCTTCGCCTATTTCTTCATTTATTTCAACTCCACATAATTCTGCAAGAATCTGCCTGTCTAATTGATTACTCCCTGAATTATAAAACCCAATTTCTCCGCATACCACAATATTCCCCTGATTTTTGTAATACTTGATAATGCTTTGCATCTGTTTATTATCAATAAAATTTATATCAGGAAGAACTGCAACCTTGTATTGTTCAATTTTTCCATCAAGATAATTGTCAGAAATATAAGAGTATGGAAGTCCCATATGCCTTAATGATTCAGCACAAGCAAGGGCTCTACTTACAACGTATGATTCATCTCCCTGCGTTGGATATGGAAATCTATAAACCTCAGAATTAAACCCATGGATGATACCAGTATATTTCAATGGGGTACATTGTGAAAAATATCTATCAAATCCCATACACCTGTGATATGTCTCAAATGCAGGACTTATTTTCTGAAGGTAATACGTAAATGGAGCAACCCAGTTTACACCACTGGCAACAGGAATTACTGCTGACCAGTATCCGTCTTCTTTTCCGAGAGGCCTTCTAAAAACAGGATGAGAAAATGCCTGAACAATAATTTCTGCTTGCTTACCTTCAGGCATAATTCCAGCAAGAAATCTGCACCATTCACTGAGATAAACCTCATGTGGATGAAAAACAAGTGCAAGGTCGTGGAATGTATAATATGGGTCTGATTCTATTCCATCAAGTTTTTCTGCCATACCTGCAAGTTCTATTCCTGTTACCCATGAACTTTCACCCGCAAATCCACAGTGGGGACTTGTCATAAAAACAACCCTTATGTCCGGGTTTATTGAATGTATAATTTTTTTCATCTCACCATGCACATCATTCCATCTTTTAAATCTCCAGGAAAGAAATTTGGTCCACAAGGGATTATTCCAGTCAGGTACCTCTGGCATATCCTGACCAAACTCTTTTTTGAAATCAGCCTTACATACATGGCAGTAGCAACCGATTTTTCTATCATAACCGAGAAATGCTTCATCATTTACTCCTATTGCAAGTATTCCTGGATATTCTGCAATTTCTTTAAGAAAGGAAAAATATCTTTGCTTAAACTCAGGATTAAAAGGACATCCCCACATTATTGAGGTAGAAGAATTATTTTCCCTGGTATTTATAAGAACCATTGTTTGTTCGGGATGTGTGGAAAGATATGCTTCCTGATATTTCATAAATCCAGTGTAAACATACACCTTCAGGTTTCTTTTTACTGCTTCTTTGCAAAGATATTTTAGTTTTTCTTTTTCCTCAAGGCGAGGAAAAAATCCAACGATTTCATATTTCATCTCTTTTATTTCGTCAAGTGTTTCTACTACATTTTTATGGTGCCATGGGTGCACCATCGCAATTCTGTAGATCTTTCTTTTTGTTTTCTTCATTTGTCTATTTTTTTTGTAGGTCTGCCTCAGTCAATATGAAAAACCTCTTCTAAATCTCTTGAAACAGGAGTATCATCTGGATTTGACGGCATAATTTCCTTCATATATGCATGCCACCTTTTACATACAGGTGTTTCATCTATTTTTTTCCATAGTTGTTCATCCTCAATCTCTATGTAAGCAAAAAGTGTTTTTGTTATTCTATCAAGAAAGATTGAATACTTCCTCCCGCCATGTCTATGAATTTCTTCCTCAAGTTCCTTCCATATTGGGTTATGTCTTTTTTTATACTCCTGTTCATATCCTGCGTGAACACTCATAATAAATGCTTTTCTTATCATTATACCTCCTGGATTTATTTTTTATTGTAAAATTGTCCTTTGTGCTATTTTCTTTCAATAAAATTTTATCATAAAAAGAATAAATCTTCAGTGATGGACCTGATTGTTGAAATAGAAAAATATTCTGAGAAAAAAGGAAAAAGATATAGGGTTAGATATTTACATAGCCATTGTCATAGAATATCTCTACAATAGTTTTGTGAGATTTTATCTGGATAGTGGTTATGTGGTATAATAAACTATAACAAAACAAAATGCGTCCTACATAAAAACCAAACAGAGATGAAATATATTTCTATTATTTGTAGTGTATTACTTTTGATTCTTTGCGGATGCTCCGAAAAAGAAGAGGTTGTTATCAAAAAAACAGAGAATATTCCTCAGGAAAGTATCTCTGAGGAAACAATTCCTCTGATAGTATTGATGCCCAAAAAAAAGATTGAACCTGCACAAGAAGAGACAACTCAATCAAAAACAGTATCTGAAGAGGAAGAAGAAGACGACGTAGAAATACCTCAACCAGCAGAAAGTTTTGTACATGAAACACAGATTAGCGAAAATATCTCTGAACAAACAAAGATTGTTCAAAAACCCGCGCAGGTGATTAAGAAAAAAACTACCGCAGAAATAACAAAAGCAAAAAGCCCAGTTTTTACAATCCCTGGAGAATGCCTTGTCTATAGAATAAAATGGAATTTTGCAAGTGTAGGGAAAGTGATTCTTGTGTGTAAAAAAGAACAGATAAATAAACAGGATGTATACCATCTTGTTGCCCTTACTGCCCCGGAAGGGCTGTGGACAAAGTTCGGATATGGATATAATAGATTTGATTCTTATATCGACAGTAGAACAAATCTTCCATTTTATTACTACGGGTATTCGGCATCATCCTCAAAGAGTCAGATTACGAAAACCACTATTGACCAGCAGAAAAAAACACTGACGTATGAAGTAAAAAAATATAAGGCAGGGAAACAATATGGTTCTAAAAATGGAAGTGTAAAATTTTCTGATACCTTATATGATGGTCTTTCTGTGCTTTACGCGATACGTGGAATGGCAGGTGAACAATTGCCTCCAACAACAATACCTGTGGGTATAACAAAGATTACAACGATATTTTTATCTTTTCTTGAAAAAAATATTAGCGATTTTTATGTAGGAACACGTTCATACTGGCTTTTTCAATCAGAAGCAAAAGAAGAAGCAATTTTTAGTAAGGGAAAACTTTTTGTTTCAATCTCAGCAGATAATGAAAAACTTCCTCTACTTTTTAAGGGAAAAGTTCCTCTTGGTACAGGAACAGTAGAGATTATTTCGAAGAAAAATCTTGGTGATAATTTCCCAACAGATAGCAAGTACCTTACTGAAATAATGGTTTCAACCCAGTAAAAAATGTATCTTCTTTCTATTGAGTGTACAACCAGGCAAACCGGAATAGCCATATTAAAAGATAAACAAATCCTCGGGAAGAAAATTTGGATAAGTAAAGATGCAGGCAGGGAGATTCTACCTGCAATAGATAAACTTATTAAAAAAGTACATGTATTGCCTGAAGATTTTGATTATTTTATCATTTCCTCAGGCCCTGGTTCATGGACAGGAATACGACTTGGTCTTGCACTGGCCTATGGGCTTGCTACTGCTAACGAAAGAAAGGTTTTTGGGATTAGTAGCATTGATGCAATTGCATACAGCATCGCCGGAAAGGGCCCTGTAGGGGTTTTTTTACCTTCTGTTGGGAAATCAGTTCACTATGGTTTTTTTGAAGAACCAGAAAAATTATCAAAACAACACGGATTTTTTTCAACCTGCTGTGTTGATAATATAACTTTAATGTTGAAAAATGCAAAGATTGTTGCTGGCCCGGATGAAAAAATCCTTTCTTTGTTTAAGGGTTCAGGCAAGATATTGGTAAACATTTTCCCGAACCCTGTTTTGAATGCTATACTTGCCCTTGAAAGGATTAAAAATTCTGTATCCCCGCTGAACCAGCCATACTATGAAAAATAAGATACTGTACATAATTCCAAGTGCTGAAATAGGCGGTACAGAAAACATGGTAATTGCCCTTACTTCAAACATAAAATTGTTCAATTTCGAGCCAGTTGTTTTAACCTTGCAACACAGAGGACTTTTTCACGAAATACTCGATAAATATTTAATTAAAAATTATTACCTTAATCTAAAAAAAAATCCACTATATGGGGTTATAAAGTGTGTTTTTATATTTTTTAGGGAAAAACCATGTCTTGTGCAGTCATTTCTTTTTGCAGGAAATATCTTTGCAAGAATTTTGAGAATTTTTTTCCCTGTGCCGCTGATTTGTTCTCAAAGAAGTACTGATGATTGGCGAAAAAAGATTCACTGGATGGTCGAAAGATATACCTCTTTCTTGTGCTGTCTTATAGTTTCAAATTCCAACGCTGGCAAAAGAGTTCTTATGGAAAAAGCAGGTATAAATTGTAATAAGATTGTTGTAATTCCTAATGGGATTGACATTGAAAAAATAAAACAGTATAAAACAAAGAGTGGTTCTTTTTTGCACAGAGGAATTGTTGTTGGTTCTATCGGAAATTTAAGAAAAGCAAAGGGTTATGATGTGCTTGTTGAAGCAGCAAGTATTGTGTGTAAGAAAAGAAAGGATATTAAGTTTATAATTCTCGGTAAAGGGCCTCTGGAACATTACCTGAAAAAGAAAATTGAACAATTACATATTGACGATTCTGTAGAACTTTATGGATTTGTAGATAACGTGTATAATTATATTCTTCATTTTGATATTGTAATAATCCCTTCCTTGTGGGAAGGCTTTCCTGTAGTTGCCCTGGAATCTATGGCCTGTGGAAAGCCTATTATTGCAACAACAGCAGGGGATATGCCTGAAATCATTCAGGACGGAATAAATGGATTAATTGTAGAGCCAGGGAATGCAAAAGCAATGGCAGATGCCTTAATTAAACTTGTGGATAACCCTAATCTTATGAAAAAAATGGGCGAAAGGTCTGAAGGTCTTGTAGAAAAATTCTCATTGAACAATATGGTTAGGGAATATGTTAGTGTTTATGAAAATATCCTGCAAAAAATGCAACCAAAATTTAAGAAGAAACATCTTAATAAAGTATGAATAATCAACAAAATAATAAAAATAAACAGGACATTTCAAAAAAAAGCAGAAGAAAAAAAGAAATAATGTCCTGGGTATGGGCAATTATAGCAGTACTGATTATAAGACAGTTTTTTATTCAAGCATTTGTTATACCGAGTGAATCAATGAAGCCAACTTTGAAAATTCATGATCGTCTTCTTGCAAATAAGATTATATATAAGATAAGGCAACCACACCGATGGGAGGTTATTATATTCAAATACCCCGAGGATCCAAAAAAGTATTTTGTGAAAAGGCTTGTCGGACTTCCTGGAGAAACAGTTGAAATAAAAAATGGACATGTTTATATTAATGGTGTGTGTATGCAATACCCTGATTACATTAAAACTCCTCTTTATTATTACAATGATGAAGATGGAGATTTTGGAGTAAATGGAGAAACAAAAATTCCAGAGGGTGCTTTTTATACTCTCGGAGACAACAGCATTAACAGTAAAGATAGTAGATACTGGGGATTTGTTCCAGAGAAAAATCTTGTTGGCAAAGCGCTTTTTATTTATTGGCCACCCTGGAGAATGGGAACTATCAGGTAAAAACTATGGCTGAAGAAAAAATTATACGTATAAAGGAAAAAGATTTCAGACGTATTGCCGGCTTCAGAAATAAAGCGAAAAAATTAGAAAAAAAATGCAGCGAACTTGAAGCAAAGGTATCTGCTTTGCAGAAAGAATCTAACGAATGGAAAGAAAGAGCGTCTCGTCTTGCTGCAGAGATGGATAACTTAAGAAAAAGGGTCGAAAAGGAAAAACAGGAATTCCGCAGCTTTATTCAGGCATCGTTTGCAGAAAAACTTCTGTTTTTTGATGAAATATTTGAAAAGGTTGTTTCAGATGTTTGTTCAAATAAAGAAATAAATAAAAACATCGCAGATGGCCTTGTAATGTTAAGAGACCAGTTTGGACATCTTCTTAAATCACTCGGTGTATCAAAGATTGAGGCAAAAGGGAAAAAGTTTGATCCAATGTTGCATGAAGCCATTGAGATTGTTGAAACTGAAAATGAACCAGATGGAACTGTAATTGAAGAGGTTCGCTCTGGTTATATGATTAATGGTCATTTACTTAAACCAGCACAGGTAAAAGTTGCCCGTGGAAAAACTAACGATATCAACACCAGCAAAGATTAATCTTTTTCTTGAAATTACAGGTAAAAGAAGAGATGGCTATCACGATATATGTTCTCTAATTGAAAAGATTAATCTCTTTGATACAATAGAAATTTTCCCTTCGGATAAAAATAAGGTTGAATTTACAGGTCAGTGGCAAATACCAGAAGAAAATACAGTTAGCAAAACCATACAAAATCTTTGCTGTTTATTTCCGGATATATCAAAAACTCACCCGCTGAGAATTGTTGTTCATAAAAACATTCCACCTGGAAGCGGTCTCGGTGGGGCAAGTAGTGATGCAGCCGCTGTTTTGAAGGCATGTAACATTGTGTGGAAATTGAATCTTGACGAAGATTCTATGAGAAACATCGCAATCAAAATCGGTTCTGATGTTCCACTTTTTTTGAAAGATGGTCCATGTATAATTGAAGGAAAAGGAGAAATTGTGCATTATATCGAGCGCCTTCCGCATTTATTTTTTGAAGTTTTCGTTCCGGATATTCAAATCTCAACGAGGATGGTTTATGAAAATGTTTCAGAAAAACAGATTTCTGATTTGACACAAGCCCATTCAAGCATTAAAATTTTTTTGTCTGCATGGAAGCAAAATGACATAGGAAAAATGGAGAAACTATTGTTTAATAGATTAGAGGAGGTGACACTGGGGATTAATAAAGAAATAGGACAGTTCAAAAACTGGCTTGAATCTGAACTCGGAAAACATTTTACGTTAACGGGTTCAGGAGGAGGATTGTATGCTATAGGGAAACTTAATGAGAAGACCACACTTGAATTACCGGAGGTAATCCGGCAATGGAAACATTACTCAGTTGAAAGCTACAGCGGGTGGCCGCAAAAGGAGGAACAACATGGAAATTACTGAAACAAGAATTTCGCCGATTAACAAGCCCAATAGCAGATTACGTGCATATGCCTCAGTGACGTTTGACAATTCTTTTGTCATCCGTGAGATTCGGATTATCGAGGGGAAAAATGGCTTATTTATAGCAATGCCCAGCAGGAAAATGCAAAAGCCATGTCCCAGGTGCAATTTTAAGAATCCTATTACCGACAAATTTTGCGGACAGTGTGGGGCAGAAATAAAGATAGCAGAACAAAAGAACCCAAGGATAGGTCCTCAACAGCATAAGGATCTTGCACATCCTATTAATACTCAATTCAGGGATTACCTGCAGAAGAAGGTTATTGAAGCATATAACCAGCAAAAGGGTAACACCACTGGGAAAGAAACACAATCAGAAAATTAATAGTATTTTTGCCCGGTGGTGTAATGGTAACACACCGGCCTTTGGAGCCGTGGTTCGAGGTTCAAATCCTCGCCGGGCAGTCCTTTTTTCAAATGGATAATCAATGCAAAATAATAATATAGCAGTAATAATTCTTGCAGCGGGTTATGGTAAGCGACTCGGAGGAAAAAATCAAAAAACTCTTGTGAAGATACTCGGGAAGCCTCTTCTCGCACATTTAATAGACACTGTAAAAAAATGCAATCCAGAAAGGATTGTAACTGTTGTTGGTTTTCAGAAAGAAAAAGTCATTAAAGAATTAGAAGGAGAAGATGTTATTTTTGTAGAACAAACTCGGCTTCTCGGAACAGGACATGCTGTTATGACATGCAGAGATGTTTTTTTTGATTTTAATGGTGATATCCTGGTATTATGCGGCGATGTACCTTTTCTATCAATCAAAACAATAAAAAAACTCCAGGAAGTTCATAATGAAACCAGTGCTGACTGCACAGTTCTAACAGCCATTGTGGATAATCCTTGTGGTTACGGAAGGATAAAAAGGAATTCACACGATAGAATAGAAAAAATTATTGAGGAAATAAATGCCAATCCCGGGGAGAAGGAAATCAAAGAAATAAATGCGGGTGTTTATGTCTTTAATAAGGAAAAACTCTTTGAATGCCTTAGCCACATACATCTCGACCCTATAAAAAAGGAATATTATCTTACTGATGTTGTAGAACTTTTTATAAAAACAGGGAAAAAGGTCTCAACATGGACAACACCAACACCTGAAGAAACAATTGGTATAAATACTCATCAGGATTTAATAAAAGCTGAACAGTATTTTTTGAATCTGAGGAGACAAAAATGAATAACTGTCTTATTTTTACAGGTAATGCTAACAGGCTTCTTGCAGAAAGGATTGCCAAATACCTTGAGAAACCTCTTGGGATTATGGATGTTTCAAGATTTACAGATGGCGAAATTTTTGTAAAAATTGAAGAGAATTCAAGAGGAAAGGATGTTTTTATTATTCAACCAACGTGCTCGCCTGTAAATGAAAATCTTATGGAACTTTTGATTATACTTGATGCTTTTAGAAGGGCATCTCCAAGAAGGATAACTGCGGTATTGCCTTACTATGGGTATGCAAGACAGGATAGAAAAGATAAACCCAGGGTTCCGATTACTGCAAAACTTGTAGCAAACCTGTTTGTTGCCGCTGGTGCCCAGAGAATTCTTACAATGGATCTTCACGCTGCTCAGATACAGGGTTTTTTTGATATTCCTGTGGACCATCTTTTTGCTGCGCCAGTTATTATAAATTATCTTAAAAGCAAAAATCTGAAAAACCCTGTAATTGTTGCTCCGGATGTTGGGAGTGTAAAAATGGCAAGATCATTTGCAAAACGTCTTAATGCACCACTTGCGATTGTTGACAAGAGAAGGGATAACCCTGGTTCTGTTGAGGCAATACATCTGATTGGAGATGTTTCTAATTGTGAAGCAATAATTGTCGATGATCTTATTTCCACAGGTAGCACAGTGATTGAGGCAACAAGAGTTCTTCTCGAAAATAATGCATCAAAAGTTATCACTACCTGCACCCATGCGGTTTTTTCGGGAGATGCGATAACGAAACTTGTAGATTGTGGATTATCAGAGATTGTTATTACCGATACAATACCACACAATAATCTTCCTGAAAAAATTACGACTCTATCTGTAGCCAATCTTTTAGGCGAGGCAATAAAAAGGATACACGAAGAAAGTTCTGTGAGTTCTCTTTTTCTTTAATGCAGTGCCTGTGCAAGTTCTCGAAGAATTGGGTAAAAACTGTCTTAACTTGTTAATATCAGGATTTTAGGAATAAATACTGGTTTATCCCATCGTAGGCTTTTTTCTATGGTTTGCCTTTTTTGAGCGCCATCTCAGTTTTCTTTTTTTTCTTCTCATTTTTCCTCTTTTTTATGTAATTTGATTAAATTTTTATTAAAATAGCCCTTCTTCTTCCCCCATAAGGCTTACCTGCGAAGCATCCCCGAGGTTTATTTTCTGCAGATTTCCAGATAAAAATGCAGAATATCCAATCACAGAATCAGTAAGAACAATATTTTTTACAGTTGAACTATCATTGATAATACTGTTTTGAACTATTACATTTGACATTATAACATTTTTCCCGACAGAAACAAAAGGGCCAACAACACAGTTTTTCAATTGAGCAGATGGGTCTATAAAAACAGGATGATTGATAACCACAGAGGGAATAGGAAAAACAGATGGTTTGTATTTTTCAAGAAGAAATCGATTTGTTTGAAGAAGTGTTTCAACCCTTCCACAATCAAGCCATTCCTTTGCAGGAATTGCCAGTATCTTTTCGCCTTTTTCTATCATCATCCCAATGGCATCAGTAAGCTGAAATTCATTTCTTGTTTTCTTCCCGGATGCAATCAGGTCCTTTAGAAGATTAAAAAGCAAACGACTATTGTTAAAAAAATAAACGCCGCAGAGTGCATGACGTGATATTACTTCTGTTGGTTTCTCAACAACCTTTGTAACAAGTCCTTCTCCATCAGTAAGTACAACTCCAAATCTCCTCGGGTCGTCAACCTCTTTTACAGCAATCCAGCTTGTGTCGTCTTGAATCAAATGTTTAATATCTGCTTCAATAATTGTATCACCAAGATTGATAAACACAGGCCCATCAACATAGTCAGCTGCAAGAGAAATTGCATAGCCAAGCCCAAGAAATTCTTCTTGTTTTATGAATATTCCTTCGATGTCTGGATAATAAGCATTTACATAATCAATGATTTTATCCCCAAGATGACCGATGATAAATATAACCCTATAGATGCCGAGAGATTTCACAAAATCAAGAAGATATCCGAGTATTGGTTTTCCAGCAACTGGGAAAAGCACCTTAGGAATAGTAAACGTATGTGGTTGAAGCCGTTTCCCAATCCCAGCAACTGGAAGTATACATGTAATTTCTTTCATAAAAATATTATATCATATGGAAAAAAAGCATATGCCAATTATCACATCATGGTGGTTGCCTATGTGATATAATATTTTGTAAGGTTTTCTAACAAAAAATCTGGAAAGTTTTAACATTACTGATAAAAGGATTTTTTATTGAATGAGCGAGTATACGAGAGAATGGGATTTTAAACAAGAACTTGATGATACCTGGGAAGCAATTTCCGAGAAGGATTTTGTTATTAAACGGGAATCAGGCGTTCTTTGTATTGAAAATTCTGGAAAAACAGATGCACCTGTGTATATCAGACCTTGTTCAATTTATGAGGATAGAGTTGACATAGAATTTGCTGAAAGTAGTGAAACATCAGGGATATTTACCTGTGGTTTTCTTGCTGGGTTTGAGTATATAAATATAAAAATTGACTTTAGAAAAAATATACTGTACCTTTCCACACATGAATTTCACAAACCCCAGCCACGTTTATCAATTGTTCTCAAATCAAAGAAAATAACAAAAATAAGCGTTATTCGGCAAAAGGATGTTCTTTTGGGTCTTCCTTATGAAGGATCACTGGTTCATATTCTTATAAACGACAGCAGGATCGCCGAGGTTAGAAATATTGATTTCCTTCCAGAATCTCTTTTTATGTTTGGTTTACAAGGAAAAGGTAGAATAGCAATTTCTAAATTCAGAATATCTGGAAACAATAGACCCAGACCTGAATATCTTAATGTTGGGATATGGCAACAATCCATAAAACTAACCACAGAAAGAAATGTAAATTGTTTGATAAAGGGAGTTAGAAAATCAGCAGAAGCAGGTGTGCAGATACTTATAACGCCGGAAACATCTTTAACTGGATTAAGGATTTCCGATGACCTTATGGATAGGAAGCATATTCAGATGGAACTTGCAAGATTTCAAAAGGCAGTTTCAAAAATTAAAGATGCGCCATATACCCTGGTTGGGTACCCTGAATGGATATCAGGTAAACTTGTTGAGGGTTCAACACTCAACAAAGTAAGAATTAACTGCCATAGGTTTGTAAGACCTGATGGCACACTTGGACCTATGATGGCAAAGGTCCATTCATGTGAAGAAGGACTGTGGCACGGGAGGAACTATAATCTTCAAAGGGTTTGCGGTGTAGAAATAGCACTGGGTGTATGTCATGACGCACATTATCAAGATGTTTGGGCTGTTGGGGTAATGGGAGGAGCAAGATTATGTCTTCATCCTTCTGCTGGAGGAAGATTAAAGGGAAAAATACCTGAAATTATTAATGAATACCGCGGGCTTGGAACAGCATTTGATTCTTTCTGGGTAAGAGTAAATGCCGGGGGTGGTTCTGCAATTATCTATCCATCAAGAAACAGAAAACAAACTGATACAATCCTTGCTGTGCCGGATGATCTTACAGAAAAAAGTCCAACATATCCTGAATACTCTTATATAGGGGATCTTTTTGCAAATGCAAAAATTCGGTTGTGGGATGCAACAGGTTGTTATCCACTAAGGACACTAAGAAACGGCTGTAAATACAATATCTGGAAGAGATTAATTCCTGAAATTCAACAAGTGTAATACCCTATTAAATCATCGAAATATTTTATATATGGGTATATTATTCCTGATAAACTTAATGCATCTTCTGGCTTTTTAAGATAAATTCTGCTATACTAAATAATAAAAAAATCACAACTTTTATAAAATTATGAAAATAGATAGGGTTATTTTTCGCGAGTATGATATCAGGGGAATAGTTGATAAACAGATAAATAATGATTTTGCTATTATCGTTGGGAAGGCATTTGGTTCCTATATAAGAAAATCAGGATTAAAATCAGTGATTGTTGCCTGTGATAACAGAAAAAGTTCTCCTGAACTAAAAAAACATTTTATTGATGGATTAAGTAATTGTGGATGTTCTGTTTTAGATGCTCAAATGATACCAACACCCTTTGCATACTTTGCCCAGAGAAAAAATGGGATTGATGCCTGTGCGGTTATTACTGCTAGCCACAATCCACCAGAATTCAATGGATTTAAGCTCGTTGTTGGTACACACGCTCTATACGGGAAAGAAATACAAAAGATTGCAGATATTATTGAGAATGAAGATTTCGAATATGGTAAGGGAGAAGTAAAAGAAATACAGGTTGATGATGATTATGTGAATTTTATGAAAGAAAGGTTTAATTTTAAGAGAAAAATGAGGGTAGGGGTGGATACAGGTAATGGTATAGCAGGTCCTTTTATAAAAAAACTTTTTTCTTCCCTCGGGGTTGAATTTGAACCATTGTATCTTGAAAGCGATAATACCTTTCCAAATCATCTTCCTGATCCTGTTGTTCCTGAAAATCTGAAAGATCTTATAAAACTTGTTAAAGAACAAATGCTTGATGCTGGATTTGGGATTGATGGAGATGGAGACAGAATTGCTGTGGTTTGTAATGATGGAAGCATACTATGGGGAGATACCCTTCTTATCATATATGGATTGGATATCCTTAAAAGAAAACCAGGTGCAACCATTGTTTTTGATGTAAAGTGCACGCTTGCTCTTGAGGAAGAAATAAAGAAAGCAGGTGGGGTTCCTGTTATGTGGAAAACAGGGCATTCTTTAATAGAGGCAAAAATTATTGAAGAAAAGGCATTACTTGGCGGAGAATTATCGGGTCATATATATTTTGCAGATGAATATTTTGGCTTTGATGATGCATTCTATGCATGCCTACGAATGTTGAGGATTATGGACGAAACAGGAAAAAATCCTCAGCATCTTCTTGAGGGAAAAAATAGATACTTTTCAAGCCCTGAAATCAGGATTAATGTTGGCGAAGAGAAAAAGTATAAGGTTGTTGATGAACTGAAAAATTTCTATAAAAACAGGTTTAGAATTAATGAAATTGACGGGGTTAAGGTGTATTTCCCGGATGGATGGGCTCTTGCAAGGGTTTCAAATACCCAGCCAGCAATAGTTTTAAGGGTTGAGGGTATCTCACAAAAATCCCTTGAGGATATAAAAAAGCAATTTCTTGAAAAAGTTAAGGAAATTATAAACAAATGAACTGGCAATTTTTCTGGCTTGCTTTTGTAACAATTTTTCTCGCAGAATTAGGAGATAAAACCCAGATTATGTGTTTTTCTCTGAGTACAAAATCAACATCAATTACCCCTGTTTTTTTCGGAGCAATGACGGCGTTTGTGATGAGCACATTTATTTCTTGTTTACTCGGCGACTTTCTACAAAAGATTATACCTCTAAGAGTTATTCATTCAATTGCAGGATTAATCTTGATTGGATCTGGCATCTTGATTCTTATTAAAAAACTTTAGATATTATCTTTAACCGATTGCAGATAGTTTAATGTATCTATTATAAATTCACTGTAAATTTGGAGGAAAAATGAGATATGTTGTTTGCATAAAACAGGTTCCTGATACAATGGATGTAAAGGTTGATCCTGAAACAAAAAGGATAGTCAGAGAGGGTGTACCGAGTATACTTAACCCTTATGATGCATATGCTATAGAGGAGGCAATTCGACTTAAGGAAAAGTTTGGCGGAACAACAATTGCTATATCAATGGGTCCTTCTCAGGCAGAGGAAATTTTGAAGGAGGCAATATCTCTCGGTATTGATGAAGTATATCTTCTAAGTGATAGAGCATTTGCTGGTAGTGATACTCTGGCAACCTCATATACCCTTTCAAGAGCAATAAAGAAATTAGGAGATTTTTCCATTGTGATATGCGGAAGAGAGGCAATGGATGGAAGTACAGGTCAGGTTGGACCCGAGATTGCGGAACATCTTGAGATCCCTGTTATCGCTTATGTCAGCAAAATACTCCATTTAACTGAAACACATATCGAGTGTATACGGCTTCTTGAAGATCATTATGAGACATTGAAATCTCCCTTACCAGTTGTTATCACTGTTGTTAAAGAAATAAATGAGCCAAGATTACCATCATTAAAGGGAATGTTAAAAGCAAAGAAAACACAGGTACCTGTTCTTACAAAAAATGATATAGGTGGAGATGATGCTCAGTATGGTCAGGATGGTTCTCCAACAAAGGTTGTCGAAATATGGAGACCAGAGATAAAAAAAGAAGGGAAAACCTATACAGGAGAACCAGATGAACTTGTGGAGATAATGGTTCAAGAATTAAAAAAATTAGGAGTTGCCTAATATGGAAATAAAAGTTAATAAACAAAAATGTACTGGTTGTAAGATATGTTTTGATGCCTGCCCTGCTGGAGCAATAGAGATAGACAACGAGGGTAAGGCAAATATCAACGAAAAATGCACACTTTGCAGATTATGCGTAAAAGAATGTCCTGAAAATGCAATAGAAGTGATTGGAGAAGAAAAAAAGAAGCAGGATGTAAACCTGAGCCAATATAAAGGTATCTGGTTTTTTGCAGAATTAAAACATGGGGAACTTTCTCATGTTTCTTTTGAACTTCTCGGGATTTCTCTGAAAATTGCTGAAATATTAAAAGAAGAGGTATGCGGGGTTATTTTTTCATCAGACGGCGAACAAAAAGCGCAGCAACTTTTCGATCGCGGGGCTGATAAGGTTTACATTGTTGAAGAATCTTCCCTTGATCAGTTCAGACAGGATATCTATGTATGTCTTATGACAGAACTGATAAAAAAATATAAACCAAATATTGTTCTCGCTTCTGCCACAATGATTGGAAGAAGTTTTATCCCCCAGACAGCAGCACGACTTAAAACAGGACTTACTGCTGATTGCATAGACCTTGCTATTGACCCTGAAACAAAACTTCTCCAGCAGATAAGACCTACGTACGGTGGAAATCTAATGGCTAAAATTATCTGCGAAAGTCACCGGCCACAGATGGCAACAATAAGACCAAAATCAGTTGAAGAAGCAAAACCCACAGGAAACAAAGATGGCCTGCTTATAAAAGAGGATTTTTCTAAATTTAACGCAACATGCAGGGTTGATCTTGTTTCAAAAGAATCAGTTGAACAGACAATAGATTTACAAGAAGCCGAGATAATCGTTTCTGGCGGAAGGGGACTTGGAGACGGTAAGAACTTTGATATGATAAGGAAGTTTGCGGGTCTTATTGGTGCTGCTGTAGGCGCATCCCGTGCTGCTGTTGACTCTGGATGGATTCCCTATCCTCATCAGGTAGGACAAACAGGAAAAACAGTTAAACCTAAAATTTATATTGCTTGCGGAATATCTGGCGCTATTCAACACCTTGCAGGTATGTCAACCTCTGATTATATTATTGCCATCAACAAAGATCCTGAAGCACCGATCTTTAAGGTGGCAAATTTAGGAATTGTTGGGGATATCTTTGAGATTATTCCGAGATTAATTCAGAAATTAGAAAAAGGGGAATGAACAAATCAAGTTTTTCTCAACAGACCCGATTAAAGAATACAAAATAAACCGATTGCAGCGAGAAATCCGAGGGTACCGCCAAATCCAAAAGCAACCTGCGGGCTGAAAGTTTGCCACAAAAACCCTGTTATTATTGATGCTGGAAGTAACCCAAATCCAACAAGTGTTGCATGGAGACCTAACAGAGAACCTCTGAGTTCAAGAGGTGCGAGTTGACTTACCAGTGATTTTTCAACACCTTCTGTTAGAGCCATATAAAAACCATAAAGGCCTGATACAATCATATAAAATGGAATACTTCCTCCTATTGCAAGAAGCCAGTAAACAACCCCATAAACAAGATAACCAGTTATTAAAACATACTTTTGACCGATGATATCAGAAATTTTCCCGCAGGGTATAGAGCCAACTGCATAAACAAGGTTGAATATAAGATATGCGACCAACATAATAATAAGAGATCCTGTTTCTTTTTGTATTTTAAGAAGTATAAACTGATTTGAGGAGTTTCCAAGTGCAAAAAGAAATGTAAAAACAAGAAACATTTTCAATTTTACTGGCAGGTACTTAAATGATATTTTCATCTTTGCTGGTTGTTTTGAAATTATTGGTTTATCCTTTATTGTAAAAAGCAAAAGCCATCCAATAACCGCAGGAATAATTGATAATGCAAAGATTTTTTTATAATGGGCAGCATTCGAAAAATCAAAAGATCCCCTCGAGATAATAAGCAGAACCAGTGCAACCCCGAGAAATGCACCGAGGGTATCCATCGCCCTGTGTATTCCATAGGCAAATCCCCTTTTTTCCTGATGAGAATAATCCGCAATTAATGCATCTCTCGGTGCTGTTCTTATTCCTTTTCCAATCCTGTCGAGAAGGCGTCCTGTAAAAACATATTGCCATCCTGTTGCAATGATAAAAAATATTTTTCCGAACCAGGAAAAGCCATACCCAAAGATTGCAAGGGGCTTTCTTTTTTGAAATTTATCAGATATATATCCAGAAAAAACCTTTAGAATACTTGCAATGCTTTCTGCAATGCCCTCGATTGTTCCGAGTATCGTTAGATTTGCATTCAACGCAACTGTTAAAAATACCGGTAGTACCGGATAGACCATTTCAGTGCTTATATCAACAAAAAAACTTACAATACCGAGAATAATAACCTGTACCATTATATTAGTTCCTGTAAGTATTCACTGACCGCTTATACTTCCTATTGTCGTGTCTCTTGAATCTTTCTATTCTTGTTTTTTCTCTCGACACGACAATTTTAGGAGGGGGCAAGCCCCCTGCCTAAGGATCCGCAACTGCGGCTCCATTCTCCCCCAAACATGAGGGACTTCTTCCCTCATCCTCCCTTGTAGTGTGCTGTACTTTGTCTTCAAATGTATCCTTGCTATCTGAATCAGCACACTTAGAGTCGTGTCTTATAGATTTCCTTATTTTTGTTTTTTTCTCGCCACGACTCTTTTAGGAGGGGGCAAGCCCCCTGCCTAAGGATCCGCAACTGCGGCTCCATTCTCTCCCAAACATGAGGGACTTTTTCCCTCATCCTCCCTTGTAGTGTGCTGTACTTTGTCTTCAAATGTATAAGGGCTCTCGAAGCAGCACACTATTTAAATCTTAGCATATCATTCTGTAATTTATTAACCATATTTCCATAGATATAAGGAGTTATGAATATATGATACCATAAGTCAACAGGCCTTTTGGCAAAGACGCAAAAAGAAAAGTTAATTGAGGTCGGAAAATATTATTTTGGATTTTCTATCAGATCTATCAGTATATATTTGAAAAAATCCGCACTGACTTCATTAGCAAGCCCTAAAATCAAAATACCTCAGGATTTTTTTGTCTTAAAGTAGAAGTGAAAAAGATGATCTCAAGTATTTCTATAGTGACAAGATACAATTGAATCCTATAAATTTATTATGATTGTCTATAAATAAATTATTCTTGATAGTAGATACTCAATGTGGTAACATTTAGATGGCTATCTAACTATCATAATTAAAAATATTATGAGAAAAAATGATAAAAATCTAACCAATATTTTTAAGGCGCTCGCTGATAAAAATAGGTTGAAAATATTGCTATTTATTAGTAAGCATGAATGCAAATGTAGGGAAAATAAATTTTCTTGCTGGAATGAAACCTGTATTAAAGACCTAAAAAAACAATTAAAGATTACTATGCCAACAATTTCCCATCACATTAAAAAACTTGTAAATGCCGGATTTGTTAACACAAAAAAAGAGGGAAAGTGGGTTTATTGTGTGATAAACAAAGAAAAATTCAAAGAGGCGAACAAATTTTTAAAACAATTTATTAATTAACAGGAGTTAAATTTATGAAAAAAGGTAATATTAAACAAATTGTTAGGAAGTATTACGGCGAGATCGCAGCCAAAAATGGGTCTGGATGCTGCGGTAGCAGTTGTGGTTGTTGTAATACAACCAATAGCGAACAAATTGCAAAAAGTATTGGTTATTCCAACCATGAGATAAAGTCGGCCCCTGATGCCAATTTAGGTCTTGGCTGTGGTAATCCAATAGGCATGGGAGAAATTAAGAAAGGTGATACTGTTTTAGATCTGGGTTCAGGAGCAGGGTTTGATTGTTTTTTAGCTGCAAAAAAAATCGGGCGGCTTGGCAGGGTTATCGGAGTGGATATATCTGAAGAAATGATTAAAAAAGCAAGGGCTAATGCCAGTAAATACAGATATAAAAATGTAGAGTTTAGGTTGGGTGATATTGAAAAATTGCCGGTCGAGGATAACTCCATTGATATAATAATCAGCAATTGTGTCATAAATCTTGCTCCGAATAAATCAAAAGTTTTTAGCGAAGCGTACCGGGTTCTTAAGAGAGGCGGGAAAATGTATATTTCAGATATTGTCTTGTTAGAAAATTTATCTGAAGAACAAAGAAACGATGAAAGATTACTGGCAGGATGTGTGGGAGGTGCTTTATTAAAAGGCGATTATTTAGGCATTATTGAAAAAGCAGGGTTTAAAGTAAAAATCCTGTCTGAAGATAAAGATATAAGCAAGGAACAATATCAAGGGATACCGCTTGAAAGTTTAAAAATTGAAGCGCAAAAAAGATGAAGAAAAACCGGTTTTCTGGCTAAAATAAAGTTCGGGTTCACATGTTTCAGGTTTCCTGGCGGTGTGTATTTGAAAAAATCCGAACCGATTTTATTAACGGGCTTGGCGGGCGGAATTCCCCCCGAACCCCCCTTCCGCCCGCCTCGCCTTGAAGCGGAAGCGGAAAGGACGATTTCAAGTTTTTCGTTCCGCTTATAGCGGAACTCCGAGCTTCGCTCGGTTTGGCGGCAAATTCTTTATTTAATCTTTGATTTTATAACTTCTACCAAGCAGCTTGGCTTTACTAAAAATCTATCAAATTCTTTTATATTTCTTTCTGTAATTCCAATTTGATATTCAATTCCGCCTCTATGTTGATGGCTTCTCATTGGATGTTTCTCAACTTCCTCGTTTGTTAAAACCCAATATAAAATTCTATCTACCCAAACGCCGACAAATACGAAAACATCAACTATATCCAATTTAATCTGCTGGAAATTCATCCAGTACGGCTCATCTGATTCAAAACTTAGGGCCTTTGTTTCTAATCCACCACGAAGTTTTGTATTTATCGCCCTACATGCTTTTACTTCAATTTTCAATATTTTCTTACCATTATCAAGATAAAGGTCGTAATCACCGGAATAATTTTTATCAACTTCTTTTGTCGGTTTTTTAAATCTTGCATCAATGTCAAGCAGATGTTGTTGAACCCAAATTTCGCCAAAAACGCGGGGTGAAATACTATAAAGATTTAGATAGGGGTTAGCATTGACATAGGCATCTCTCAATTTTTCATATTCCTGAAAAGTAATAATTTTAT
>Ga0116189_1000342_pt1 | contig 46632 bp, 32 predicted proteins | sample AD_JPNTR3_MetaG_FD_89895 | JGI IMG/M metagenome (GOLD analysis project Ga0116189, IMG submission 89895) | Active sludge microbial communities of municipal wastewater-treating anaerobic digesters from Japan - AD_JPNTR3_MetaG | ecosystem: Engineered > Bioreactor > Anaerobic > Digestate | place... | reverse complement strand
GATAGATGATTAGCTATCAGAACCCCATACTCTATCCAGTTTTCAAAGAACGTTTTTACGACTTCTGCTTGTCGCCATCGACTGATGGATTATTTATAATATACCATGAAAGTGCCTTATATCTCCATAGCTGAAGCTAGGGGCTTTACGGCACTTTCGGGTAAAGACACCAAGGCACGACGTTCTGGTTATTGATCCCAATTCTCGCCTGATGCGAACACTTCCGGGGATGATCGGAAAAATATCACCTTTATCCAATTCCGTATCTACCAGTCAGGGAATCTCTGAACGGCTCCAGTTCGGGTGGCCGAAACGTGAAAACCACAAAGATCGCCCCAAGGGCTAGCAAAAAAACGGCCGCCACAACGGCAGCCGCCATAGTTGTCTTTCCGGCCGAGGCGATTTTGAAGGAGACTGTCTGTCCCAGATAGATGGCGAAGGCCATCAGTAGGAGATCTATAATCAGGTTGTGGTGGACGAATAGCGTATAAAGGTAAAAGCCGCCCAGGATAGTGCCACACATTATGTATATGCCCAGTGTTTTGCCGGTCAGCAAGGAGCTTCCGGAAATGCCTTTACAGAATCCGATTTCCAGAAAAAAGAGGATGACGCCCGGTAGAAAAACGAGCTTAAGATGCTCCCAGACGCTCTCGTTCACCGGAGTAAGCGCTCCAACGAAAACATTCTCTCCGCTCAGTTCATACGCGAAGTGGAGCAGTGCACCCGAGAAAAAAATGAAAAAGAAACCCGCAAATTCCCATCGCTTCAAACACTCGCTGCCCAAATCCATCACCCCGGATCTCTATGCTGCGAAGAATTCGAGAATAGCGAGACTGCTCCCGGTACAGCGGGTCAGAGCAGACCGGCTTCACTGAGCGGTCACGAATCTCGAGACCAGTTCGTTGAAGCCGTGCTGTCTGAGCAATTCTCCCACTCTTCTCCAGCAGGTGAAGCTGTAAGCCCTGTATGTCATGAAGTCCATGCCTGCATGATCCAGCTCTTCGATGTTTTCCAGCAACGGCTCTTCCCTGCCGACCCATTCGCCCGTGACCGTGCAAACGAAGCCCTCCTCCAGCCAATAGGGGAGGTTGAAGCGTTGAAAAAAGATGTGCGACATCTCGTGAGCCAGTGTCCGGGCCAGGTCGGGGATAAGGCTGAGCGGTTGAAGATATATGGTCTCCCCGTGTGTGGCCGCCACGAACCAGTAACCAAGGCGGGAGAGCCTTGAAAACTCTCCCGCCGAAGAAGCGATAATTACGTTGTAATTTCCCACAACCGTTCTACCCGTTAGTCTCTCCAGAGCGTTCCTGTAAGCCAACAGCTCGGGAGAGTCCCAGCCGATGTGGGAGCTTGTATATCCTGCCAGAAAAATCGAGGCATACAGAAATGAAACGATCGCGACTCTCTTCATTCCACTTTTAAAAGGACTGGCGGCGTATTGGCCGAATACTGACCGTCGTACATGGCCCATGCCTGTACGGCCGGTATGAGGAACTCACCGGTCGTGAGTACTCTCCAGGTCGTTCTTGTCACGAACTCACCATTGTACCTGAAGAAGAAGGCCACTCTGTCGAACCTGTCCTCACGGAAGGTATAGCCCCACCAGTAATCGTAATAATAGAATTTCGAGAAGCCCAGCATATCTCCCTCGGGATTCTCCTCGATCGCGATCCCCGTTGAGGGCAACATATCTTCCACGACTATGTAAGGGGCGTTTTCCGGTATGTTGACGTGCACCTCCGAAATAATTGTCTCCCCGGCCTTTACCGGCGACTGGGGTTTAAGGGTCATGAGATATATCTCCACACCGTTGAGATAGTAATCGGATTCGACCGTCTTCAACACGAAACCTTCAGGAGTGCTGCCCATGATCTCGCCCTCGTATATCTTCAGTCCGAGGTGGTACGAGCCGAGCATGAGTTCACCATCTGCTACCGAGAGCGCCATCCCTTCGAGCTGCCTGGCGACGTCTATCTCGAGTCCATCGACTTCATCGGGCGAAAGCAGTTTGAGGGAAGCCACAACGTATGGCGAATCTAGCTGTGGGGTCGTGAGAATGTAAGTGTTATCCATCGGGACGCTCAACTTCCTTCTTAATATCCTTTCCAGCCCGATTCCGCTCTCGGAAGGTTTTATCTCTCCGGCCGGGACCGCTGTCTCTCCATTGATCGAAACTGCGACGAGCCCAGTGGTTTTGATCGTCATGACACCGGGCACGATGGCGAATGTCAGGGAAGTGCCATCGCTTACAGCCTCGAGGAGTGAGCCATTGGCCGTAACGGAAACCTCCGCATCTTTTGATAGAGAAGAGCTGAAAGAGGCCAGTGATGCAACAGCCAGCGCCGTTGAAGCCGTTCTGTACCAGTAACTTCCGTCACCCATCGTGAGAAGCTTTCTGGAGATAGCTCCGATCTCGTCGGGCGAAATCTGAAGATTGACGGCGGCCTTCAACAGGAAGGAGAGCGTAACCGTCTCGTCGAAGAAATAGTTGAAGCTGCTGCCCTTGACCGGTTTATCGCTTTCCAGATCCACGTAGCTCATGGCTTCATCGAAGAGGCTTTTCGCCCGTTCATTTAGGTTGAACACCTTGGCCGTGAGCGAAGAGAGGATCATGGAAGGGACATCTTCCTTGTAATCGACTATGGCACTTATCGGATCTCTGAGCTTTCTGCTGAAGAGGGCTATCACGTACTGCAGGAATGGGTCGGGAGAGGAGCTGTGCAGGTCTTTCATGGCCGAGTAACCCATCCTGATAACATCGCTGTTTATTTTGTAGCCGTTTTCCATGGCCAGATAGAAACCGTACATGACGTAAGCGGTCATGAAGGCGTCGGTCTGGTCGCCTTTCCACCAGCCCCAGCCTCCATCGTAATGCTGATAGCCGTACAGTCTCTCCAGGCTCTGATCAGTTACGACTTTCACTCTCTCGGCGAAGGCTTCATCGGCCCCTTCGAGAAGTTTCGAAGCGGCGACGGCAGGCAGGAATCTGCTCATGGTCTGTTCGACACAGCCGTACGGATAGTCTACCAGGTAGCGTATGGCCTCCAGTAGTATGGGATCTATCGTGGAGGCGACTGTTATCCAGCCGACAGAGTTGGCTGAAAATTCAAGCGTTCTCTCTCCATTCAGGAAGTCCAGTTCACCGAACCTCACATAAGTGAACCTGGGCTTTACGGGTATTTCGTATTCCACGCCGTCCGAGCCTCTGCTCCCTTCGACGACGAACTTGACAGTGAGTTTCTCGTCTTTCTGTGAAGCCTCTAGATCGGGTACATTCACTTCGTATTTGAAAGTCGAGCTCTGGAAGCCCGGCACAATCGAACCTTTCTCTTCGATAACTTTTCCATCCACGTAGAAGCCCGAAAGAACTGGCATCTGCGAGTCGGTGTTGTTCTTGACAGAAAAGACGAATTGCACCTTATCGCCGGCTATGAGAAACTCGGGAAGGAAGCTACTGACGGTCATCGGCTTCCATGTCTCGAAACTGGATCTGGCGTAGCTGAACCCTCCGCCCTTATCGGACGCCAAAGCCCTCACGGTCCAGGTGTCCAGATCTTCTGGAACTACGAATGAAAGTTCGGCCCGGCCGGCTTCATCTGTGAAGGTTCCAACAGACCAGAGGGCGCTATCACTGAAGAGTTTTCTGGCCTTAACGTCAGATGTGAGACCCTCTTCCGAACCGCCGCGATCGCCCATTCCATATGTCTCTTTGGCCAGCATCTTCGATTCAGCCGCCGGAGGCTGCGATTCGAGGAGGTCGCCCAGTCGGGCTATGGTCGGATACGGGGAATAATAAAGGTCCACCAGAGTGATCGAGCCGAACCCTCTGTAGAATGGATTCATGAGCGAACCCTTCCAGTAATCCTGATCTCCTTCGAAGAGCGAGAGCATGGCCTGTGAGACGACCGCTACCGTCAATCCAACGCTGGCCGGTTTGCCGTCGGGATCTGTTACCTCGACCTTCAGATTAACATTTTCTCCCGGCGCGTATCTTTCGTCTGTGATCAACTTCACACTGTAGTCCTTCAGGGGAGAATCGACCGCTATCATCCAGCTGTAATTCATTTGGTAGTTCTTGTAGCCAACCATATACAGCACGAAACTCTCGTAAGCGTAGCCTTCGGGTATTTCGACCTCAACCGAGTTCTTACCGGTGAGCGCGTGATAAGGAAACTGGGAAAATATTCCCGAGAAATCGGCGATAATCCAGAGGTCGAGTTCGCTGGATGAATAGAAGGAGAGGCTAGCTTTCGAACCGGGAGCGGCCGGTGTTATCTTGTCCAGCGTCAGGGAATCGTAAATATCGTAGTAAGAGCCTACATATATGGAGTATCTGTCGGTCACTTCGGCTTCACCGGAAGGCGCGCCGCTCAGTTCTATGTACACTAGATTGTCGTCGGGCACATCTCCCAGATCTATGGCGAATTCTGCTTTACCGTCGCTTCCAGTGGTTATCTCTCTCCTGACAACGTTGATCTTCACTTTCTTTTCCACGGCTTTGCCCTGATCGATAAGAGTTACGCTCTGTTCGTACCAGGCTTTTACTTCAATTGTCTTAGACACCGGCGTGTCGTCGTTCAGCCGCGTTTCTATTTTGGCCATCAGCTGTTTGTTGTTGAGAGTGTACTCGGTGACGAAGCCGAAGGTGCCCTGCACGATCTTGAAGTCCACAGTGGTGCGCGACTGCATGCCCGTATCGTCGGACACGGTTATGACCGCGTAATAGTAACCGGGATCTAACGGACCGTTGTAGCCTATGACTGTCTCGCCGATGCCGTCGAGTCTGGCGGTCCCGTTGTCTATGTACTGTCCGCCTTTGTATATCGTGTAATCCACCTTTCCCAGCGAGACAGGATCGCCGAAGTAGTACTGGGATTTCACGTTTATACTGACCGCCTCACCCTTCTTGAATACTTTGCCGGTCGCTTCGGCCGTGGTGAAGAAGGTAGGCTTCTTATAGTCGGCTATCTGGAAGTAGTAGTAATCTTCGTTCCCCTCCCAGCGCACTATGATCCTGTAAGAACCCCTGGTGATCTCCGAATAAGTCTTGAAAGACGAGTCTATCGAGCCCAGTTCGTCGGGAATCAGGTTCTCTTTGTACACCGAGCGGTTGAGAGGATCGGTTATCTCGACTTCCACCGGACCCAGTACCGGGATCTTATAACCCTCCGGAGTGATCTCCCTTATGAAAGACCTGAAGTTCACGGTCTCTCCGGCTTTATACGCTGGTCTGTCTGTGAAAGTCATGGATACGTATTTGGAAGGCAGGTAGTAATCGTACTCCCCGGGTTTCCAGAGGAGCGAACCGTTAGGCGACTGAACCAGAATCGCCTCACCGCTTTCAGGAAGTGAATCAAACACGAAGAGCCCGTTTTCGGCCTTTCCTATGAGAGAACCGTCTCTGAGTCTGTAAAGGGAGAAATCTTTTACGAAGATAGAATCCTCCCTCGTCCAGAGCCTCAACATCGCTCCACGCTCGTGTTTCAGCAACTGTGCCCCCACTGTACGGTAGCTGGTGATCACTTTAGCCGTTTTCGATTCGGAAGTGACGACCAGGAGCCTGAGACCTTTCATGCTATCAACCGGAAGGGTCAATCTCTGATTCTCTTTTACGGTCTGCCTGATCGCATAGAGCGGATCGCCCGAGACCCTGACATCTGCAATAGTCAAGGCTCCGGTCAGGTCTTCTTGATCGAGACTGTACACCTTGATGTCGATGTAGCCATCTTTCTTATCGGTATAGATCGTCGGAAGATAGTTCAGAGAGTAGATTTCGATGAAAAAGCCGTCGAAATTGTAGTTATATTGCTGGATTTGAAACGCGTGAACCGTGGTGATCGCGGAAACTAACAGGAGCAGGAGAACTATGATTCTCTTCATTTTTCACCCTCCATCACATCCGGGGTAACCACTTGAAGCTGTAAACCCCAAGAAAGTATTCGTTGTTGTTTATAGGTAACCATTGATAAGGCATCATTCTCATATAATCGTTCAAACTCCAGACCTTCAAGGAGCCACTATCGCCAGGCGAAAGGGGACCCGTGTGGTAGATCAATCCATCGCCGGTGTATATCATGGAGTGAAAAGTAGAAGGCGAGGGGTGGTGGAAAAAGATGATATCTCCTGGTCTGGCCGACGCGATATCTCTACCCCTATATACCATATTACTCCTGACGAGGTTATAGGCATCGGCAAAGTAAGTGAATTGCCCGTTCGAATCGATGAAAAGCTTCGGGCCAACGATTGGAATGGCCGGATAGTTGTACTTGACGACATCGGGAAGGATCGTAAGGTCTATGCCGGTCTTTTCAAACCAAAGACGCGTGTCTATTCCCGTCTCCCTGAACCAGTTGTCGTCGTGAACCCTCAGCGCCTCCCTTGCCGCGAATCTTATCAGGCCAGAGCAGTCTCTCTCCTGATTGCTCCACCTGCCTGAGAACTGTATAGCTTGATAGGCCGCGATGTTTACGAACCATGCCCTGAAGCACCAGGCGTCGTTCGAATCGAGAACGAGCATATCCGGAAAGCCGTCGAAATTCTCATCCACGAAATCTTCGAAATCCAGCGAAACGGTTTTTCTGGCCTTGAAGAGGCCGTTATATTCGACTACTATTACGGCGTCGGGGTCGTCGGCTATGAAGAGGTAACTGATCGTTCCTTCTGCTGTCCGAAAATCGAGAAGGCTGGCTCCACGAGAATAAGCTAGAACCGGACGTTCCAGACCGGATACGGGAACCTCCAGAGAAAAACTCTCTCCGCGTCGAATTGCCGCCTTTCCCGTGACTACAATAGCCCCGAAATCTCCCTTCAGAACCAGAAAACCGGAAGAGATGGCGACAGTGACAGAAAAAAGCAAAAAGAGATATATAATCTCGGTACGTTTCATTGCTATCTCCCCTCAGAAATCGCTAAAAAAAAACCACACAGTTTATAAGACTTTCACCGCGTCGATTGGTTCATAACGATTCCGGCAAATACCCTCATTTAAACGGTATCGATTTGCTATACCAGTCGAACTCAACGCACTCTGTATGAAAGCCGTTCGAAAGATTGGGAGATTCAATAAAAAACCCAGATGCTCGCTGTACAAGTTATGGGTGACAATGAATCTCTCTGAATAGGACTTTGAACACTGATTTAGAGCAGCAGATGGACGGTCTATGCTTATGGCTCATGACCAAACTACGGAGAACCAACTTGTCAACAAGTTAATTCATTGTCTTTCGTTTTGAAGACTTATTCTGGAATATACGTTTCAGATTCCGTGTATATACCCCGAAATGTCCATAGACGATTTTCGATGTGGATGATTTAGAAGGTAGAATCGAAATGATAAAGTTGTACAGTGAGTGGACAACTAATCAAATACAGGTGGTAGAAAACAGCTATGAAGACGAAGAAACGCACTTCTACGGATGTTGTGAACAAACTGAAAAAAATGATAGTCCTCGAAGATCTGGAGAGATTGCCCGGCGAGGTGGAGCTTTCCAACAGACTGGGTGTCAGTAGGACCATAATAAGGGAAGCGCTGAGGGTGCTGGAATACGAGGGAGTTACCAGAACCGTTCACGGCAGTGGCACTTTCGTTCTGAAGAGAACAAGTTTGAAGATACTCTTCAACGTGAATTTCGAAATAGAGACCGATAGCGCGAGAGATATTCTTGATCTGATCGAACTGAGAAGCACGCTCGAGAGATCAGCGATAGCGCTTGCCGTTTCTCACGCGAGTTCGACCGATATTGAGGAGTTATCGCTCTGTATGGACAGGCTTTCCAGGGCGATGGCTACCAGAGAGAATCTTGGCGATACCGACGCCAGCTTTCATAAAAAGCTTTTCGAGATCTCACACAACCGCTTCCTCAGGGAAGTCTTCGATGTGGTCTTTGATGGACTTGAAGTGCTATGGAAGTCCCCCCTCGGACTGGACACTTTCGGCGACGCGGGATTGCCTTTACACAGGGATCTTTACGAGGCGATAAGGGAGCGCAATCTTGATGTGGCGCTGGAGATTTACGACAGAATAATAAATCTGGACAGGAAAGACATTATGGACCTCACCGGTTATAAACCGAAATCGCAGAACTTGCAGCATTCGATCACGGGAGTGAAGAAAGATGGAGATTGACGTCCTGAAGATGCTGGAGAGAAGAGATAAGTGGTACCTGGGCGGTGGCAACAGACTTCTTTGGACGCCCCCTTTTCCGTTGCACCTCGATCGCCCCGGCGCCTGGGATTTTGTGAGTTATTTCGATTTGAGGATCGATCCGGGGTACACGATCAGCGTTGTCGATCGGGGAGTTCCGGTCGATTTTGTCTGTGTCGATAAACTCTGGAATCCGGCTACATTGAGAAGCCTCTTCCGTTCGGGCGACCTTGAAATGCTTGAAGAGAAGGCCCTGCTGAAGGAGGATTTTCTGGTGTCCAGGGTAACCCTGAAGAACAACTCGAAGGAAGCGAAAGAGCTGGATATAGTCGTTTGGACGGCCCAGCAGTGTTCCGACAGCGACAGCGAGGTCGATACGGAGATAATAGATGTGGCCGACAGCGGTATCGTTTTCAAGAAGAGACTTTTAAAGCCCAGGAGGAGACCTTATCCCGCTTACGTAATTCTGGCTCTGGAAGGGAAGGAAAGCCACAACGTATCATTTTCTGAGAGAACGGGAAATCTCCCGAATTTCAGATTGAGCCCGTTCTACGAAAAGCTCGGAAACGATGGATTGATCGAGAGGATCGATACGAACGGCATCAACAGGGAAGGCTTGCTGTACATAGGTTTGCACAGGAAAGTGAAACTCACTCCCGCAAACGAAGCAACTTTCAACTGCGGACTGGGCGCAGCCCCAGATGTTGAGGAAGTCGTGAAGGCAGCCAGAAAATCCCTCGCGTGCAACACGGTAGAAGAGAGCCGTAGAAACTGGGAGTCGTACTTCAGATCACTTCCACAATTTTCGATCGGGGAGCCATACTTACAGAAATACTACTATTACCGATGGTACGGTCTCAAGCTTTTCACCGGCGACGTAAACGAATCCTTCATGAAACACCCGGCCATAGCCGAGGGACTGGATTATTTTCGGGCCTTCATAACTTACAGCGCACAGTGTCACATGCTCGAAACGAGATGGTCGGCCAGTCCAGAGGTGGCAATGGGGAGTCTCTTGAATTTCATAGAAAACCAGAGGGACGATGGCTCCTTCACCGGGCATATATATGTCAACCAGTTGCAGGAGAACGGTTTTTACCATGCAGACTGGGGTAGAGCGGTGATGGAACTATACAGGGTACACCCGGACAGATCCTTCATAGAGCGTATCTACGACCCCATGAAGAAGTATCTCGGGTATTTCGACAGGGTAAGGGACAGAGAGGACTGCGGACTATACGACGTGGTGGACCAGTTCGAAACGGGACAGGAGTACATGAGCCGTTACACCGTTGTAGATCCTATGGCCGACAGGTATGGCTGGATAAACAGCATACGTCTCAAGGGCGTCGATGCCACGGTTTACGTGTACAACCTAAAAAAGGCTCTCGCCTGGATGGCCGGTCTTCTGGGGCTGAAAGAAGAGAGAAAGCTCTTCGAAGAGAGTGCCACAAAGACTAAAAAGGCTGTACTCGAGCTCATGTGGGACGACCATGAAGAGATCTTTTCCGATGTGAATCCCGTCGATTTCAAGAGAACCGGCGTGAAGGCCGCCGTCTGTTTCTATCCGTATATGACCGATATAGTAGATGAATCTCATCTGCCGGGACTCAAAAAGCACCTGCTCAACCCGGATGAGTTCTGGACGGAATATCCTGTCGTATCCACGAGCGTCGATGATCGCCTCTTCAGTCAATGGGCCGAGTGGAAGGGAAAGCGCCACAATTGTCCGTGGAACGGCAGGGTCTGGCCAATGACCAACAGCCACATGGTAGATGTTCTGGGCTTTTGTGCCAGAAGGTTCGACGATAGACTGCTCAGGGAGAAGACCGTGGAGCTGGTGAAAAAGTTCATAAAGATGATGTATTACGAGGGCGACATCGAAAGGCCCAATTGCTTCGAACACTACAATCCCTTCAATGGGAAGGCCTGTGTTTACAGGGGTGTCGATGATTACCAGCACTCATGGGTAGTGGATCTGCTCTTCAGATACCTGGCCGGAATCGATTTCACCGAAAATGACCTGACGCTCGATCCCTTCCCTTTCGGTATCGATTTCGAACTCGACAACCTGACGATCGCGGGCAAAAAGCTGAGGATAAGATCGAGAAAAGGCATTTTCGAGGCGGAGTACAACGGCAAGACAATAAATAGGCTTTGAATAGGCCGCTTAAATAGCGGACAGGGAAAAAGAAAATGGAGGTGGAAGTATGGATAGGGCAAGATATTCAAGGTTCTTTATCGTAGTCATTCTGCTGATTCTCTCTTCATTCGCGATAGGTGCGACAAAACTCAGGGTAACCACCTGGGCGGGCGCCGAAGAAGCCGCGCTTGACGAGGCGATCATCGCAGAATTCATGAGACTCAATCCGGAATATGAAGTTGTTTACGAACCGGTTCCCGGCGATTATTACCAGAAAATTCTAACAGACATCGGCGCCGGAACACCCCCCGATGTCATACTGCTGGATGCCGAAATGATCCCGGCCTTCGTGGAGGGCAAGTACCTGACCGATATCAACCCCTTCATAAATAGACTGAGCAGGGAGGGTGCGAGCGGAACGAACCTCGATGAGTACTTCCCCGTTCTCGTCGATATCTTCAGGTCAGGCAGGAGTCTCTATGCCCTTCCCAAAGACACCAGCCCGATAGGCATCTTCTACAACAAGAACGTTTTCGACCAGTTCGGTGTCCCTTATCCGCCGGAAGGTGGCTGGACGATGGAGGAGTTCGCCGAAACGGTCAAGAAGCTTAGCAAGGATACCAACGGCGATGGAAAGAACGATGTCTGGGGCTTCGCCTTCCCATCTTGGGTAGGTGTGGTAGTGCCGATCCTCTGGGCAGGCGGTGGAGAGGTCTTCAGCCCTGATTTCACAAAGACTTCGGGATATCTCAACAGCGACGTGAACGTCGGTACCTATAGTTTCTACATGGATCTCCTCGCCAAGGGCTATGCGCCTACACCACAGGAAGCCAGCTCTTTGGGCGGAACCTCTGCACTCTTCTATACCGGCAAGGTTGCCATGGTGATCACCGGACGCTGGTTCAACGTCTCTATAAAATCCCAGATCGCGAAAGGTGCCAATCTCAAGGTTGGAGGCGCTTCGATACCGTACGCCAGCGAGCAAAGCAAAGCAACAGTCACTTACGCTTCTGGCTGGGCCGTGCCATCGAACGTAGCCGACAAGGCTGGTGCTACCAAGCTGGCCGCCTTCCTGTCGAGCGAATATGCACAGACCAAGAGATGCCTCGAAGGTGGACTAGCGATCTCGGCCATCAGGAGCATCGCTGAACTACAGGCCGCCAAGGACGCGCTGGATTCTACCTTTATAGGCATGCTCGATTACGCCCGGGTACCGGTAGGCTCGTTGACGAAGTACTACAGACCCCAGTTCGAAGATACGTGGGCCGAGGCCTTCGACAGGATGAACGTCGGAGGTGAGACCGTAAAACAGGCTATGGACTGGGCCGCCGCAACGATCGACGAATACATTGAAAAAGGTGAAAAGTAACAGGTTTTCCTGAGGAGCGGCTATCGCGCCGCTCCTTTCCTTATTCGGGAGGGATGGCTTTGAAGCACAATAAGCTTCTGATAGGTCTTTTTATATTCGTGGCGCTTCTGATGTTGTCGGGGTTCGCTATCCTCAATATATACGCGGCTGACGGTTATTCAAAATACGCTAGAGAAAACGAGGCCTCTCTACTCAAGAGCATGAAGCTCAACTACTTGAATCTTGCGGCTGATATAGACAACGCGTTGTACCCGCTTGTCGATGATCCACAAGCTGCAGGTGGTGTGGTTGAAAACCTATCCGACGATATAGTCTTCGCGGCTCTGTACGATTACGATGGCGAGTTGCTTGAAGACTTCGGCTACTCCGTTCCCGACGATCTACCATCTTCGATTTTCTTTGAGAATCTGACTTTCTCCAGTGGACTACCGAGGGCTGAAATTTCCAGATTCAATGATAAACTGTACATCCAAGCCGGAATTCTGACACTCGACGACACTGTGTTCATCGTCCTTCTGAACAGATTCGGCGACTTGCTCGAGAATACTCTCGAAATTTACGATAGAGAGCTTCTGGTCTATTACGGAGATGAAAACAGTTTCAAGGCGCCGGCCGGTGCGCCCGAAATCGACAAAGCCACGCTCGGCGATCTCTTCAGAAGAACTATGAACAGCCAACGACCGGAATCGGCGGAGATATATTCAAGTAACGGTGGGCTGATAATTAACGCCCTTGCGATCTACGATTCCGATAACTGGGATGTCATATCCTTCTTCTCGACGGTGACCTCGCCAGCCTTATGGAAGAGAAGTATCGATTCTTTGGCCGTCTTCATATGGGTTTCCGGGATAGCCTCGCTGATTTTTGCGCTTTTCTTTCTTTATATTTACTTCAAGAAAGTTCAAAAGGATCCGAAGATGAAGAAATCCGCGCGCTTCCTTTACGGCCTGACGGCCTTTCTTCCCGCTATTGTCCTCGTCGCGGTATTCAGTTACTCCATCTATGGAGAATCACTCACAGGTATCAGCGAAACGGTCGCCCTGAAGAACTCCATGGGATGGTTCGGCGACGTAGAACGCTTTCTAGAGGTGAAAAGCCCGGAGTCTCCGTCTGAATTCATAGATAGATCCAGAGGGACGACCGGTGCGAATTTTGTGATGCGTAAAGGAGGTTCCCTCCTGGCCTCCAACCTCACCCAAAAGAGGCTTTCAAATCTCGAGACGATCTCCTCAACCGTAATCGAAGGTGGAATCGTGAAGGGAACGGCGAAACTTAACGACGTTCTTCACACTTACGTGACCAGAGAGATCTCAGGAATCGAAGCCACCGTACTGTACGAGGAGACGTCCAGAGAGAACACCGTGCTTTCGATACAGTTCTTCGCGATCGGTATGATTCTGACTTTGCTGGTGATTGCTGTCGTGAGCGGCTTCATAATAAACAACATCCAATCAAGTATACTTATAAAGCGAACCTTCATAGGCTACGGCTTTCTAATGCCGGCGCTGGTCCATCTTATCTGGTGGGCAGTAGGTCCTATGGGATTCGCCCTCTTTCTGGCCTTCAGGAGATGGAGCATAGTGGACGCCGCCAAACCATTTGTGGGGCTGGAAAACTTCATAGAGATCTTTGGCGATTTCAAGTTCTGGAACGCTTTAAAAAACACGGCCGTTTATTCAATCTACGTTCCGATAGGCATGTTCATTTCGCTTCTTCTGGCCATCGCAGTCAACAAACTGGGTAAGCTATCCATAGTTCTGAGAGTCCTTTACTATCTCCCGGTCGTCACGGCCGGCGTCGCGACGACCATAGTCTGGCGTTGGATCTTCAACCGTGACTTCGGAGTTCTCAATTTCATTCTCGGACTGGTTGGAATCAAGCCGATAGCTTGGCTTGAATCACCGCAGTTTGCACTGATCTCGATGATGATAATCGGTATATGGTCGGCTATAGGGAGCCAGTTGCTGATCTTTCTGGCCGGTCTGCAGGGTATCCCCAAGGATTTTTACGACGCCGCCAGCGTCGATGGAGCTAGCAAATCGAAGATCTTCTTGAAGATAACCCTCCCGTTGTTGAAGCCAACGAGCCTCTTCGTACTGGTGACCAGTGTGATAGGATCCTTCCAGGTTTTCACACCGATATACGTTCTCACCCAGGGAGGTCCCCTGAGATCGACAGACGTTGTTTTTTACCACATCTGGCAGTCGGCATGGGTGGATATGAGAATGGGGTACGCCGCCGCCCAGTCATGGATACTCTTCCTTTTGCTGGCCGTTCTGACATTCGTCGAATTCAAGCTCTTCGGTAAAGAGAGCTGGCAGGCGTACTTCTGAGAAGGGAAGTGAGATTATGAGGGACAACAAAATCATGACGATTATAACCAGAATAGTTATTTTGGCCCTTCTGATTCTTCTGGGTTTATCGACTCTTTTGCCGTACATACTGATGATCTCCTTCTCTTTCATGGCAGAGTTCGAAATGTACAGACTTCCGCCCAAGTTGATCCCCGATGTCCTCCGCCTGGAGAATTACGTGGAGATGTGGAAGTCGCAGCCCTGGGGAAGATACATCTTCAACACGCTTTTCGTGACTGTCTGCGTGCTGATCGGACAGATAATACTGGTGGCCATGGGCGGGTATGCGCTTTCGAGGCTTTACTTTCCCGGCCGAGACTTCATGTTCAAGCTCTTTATCACTTTCATGCTCCTGCCCGGCGTCGTAACGCTGATACCTGGGTTCATAATTCTCCACTCCCTCAACTGGGTGGATACTTACTGGGCGATGATCATTCCGGCTCTTGGAAACATCTGGGGAATGTTTTTGATGAGGCAGTATATGCTCAGCCTTCCCAGCAGTATAGAGGACGCGGCCAGGATAGATGGCGCCTCTACGTGGCAGATCTTCTGGAGGATCATCATGCCTCTCTGCAAACCGGTCATCGCGACGGTGGGCACCTTCACTTTTCTGGGAACCTGGCGCTCGTTCTTCTGGCCTCTTATAGTCACCAGAAGCAAGGAAATGAGGGTGGTAGAAGTGGGAGTGGCCATGTTCTCCTCGCAGTACACGACCAATTATCCGGCGCAGATGGCCGCGGCAGCGCTCTCTTCGATACCCATGATCCTTATCTACGTCATCGCTCAGAAATGGATAGTACAGGGGATAAGGCTTACATCGGGATTCGACAAGTGAAAATGAATTTCGGAGGGGAATATCATGTTCAATCTAGAAGATCTTAGCCAGTTGAGAAACGAACTGTCCAGATCTATATCGGCCGAAAACCCCTGTGGGAGGGTGTCGGGGGGAGCCTTGGAAGATCCCCGTGGTTCCGGCCCGGCGAGAAGGCTGGGAAAGGGCTGGAAGGTGAGGCCCTGCATAGATATACAGCCGGGTGAAACGGTTGAGCTGGCCAAAATCACTGGACCGGGAACTATCAGACATATCTGGATGACCGTCGATAGCAAAGCCTACAGAAGTTGCCTCATAAGATTCTACTGGGACGGCGAACCCTTTCCTTCGGTCGAAGTTCCCCTGGGAGATTTCTTCGCCTGCACGCACGGTCTGAGGTATAGCGTGAATTCGCTGCCCGTCGCTGTGAATCCGTCTGGTGGCTTCAATTCCTACTGGCCAATGCCTTTCAGGGAGAGCGCGAGGATTACACTGGAGAATCTCGCGGCCAAACCCGTTCAGAATTTCTTCTACCAGTTCGACTATTCGCTCGGCCAGATTCCAGAGGGTGCCGCGTATTTTCACGCGTCTTGGCGGAGGTCTATGACTACCCGAGAGAATCCTGAACACATAATTCTCGACGGGGTCAGCGGTACCGGTCACTATGTAGGCACGGTCGCAGCCTGGACGCAGTTCTCGAACGGCTGGTGGGGAGAGGGAGAGGTCAAGTTCTTCCTTGAGGGGGAAGAAGATCCGACCATCTGCACGACAGGAACTGAGGATTACTTCGGAGGTGCCTGGTGTTTTGGTGAGACTTTCTCCGCGCCTTTTTGTGGCTACCCACTCTGGAGAAAAGAGGAGGGAGAAGTTCCCAGACACGGTCTATACCGCTGGCACATATGCGACCCAGTCAGGTTCAGAAAGTCGATAAAGGTAACCGTTCAGGCCCTCGGCTGGTACCCGGATGGAACTTTCCAACCTTTGACAGACGATATAGCGACCGTCGCGTACTGGTACCAGAACGAACCCCACCGAAACTTCGCGGCAGTTTACACCCTCCAGGAACTCTGGCCGAGATAGGTAACATGCGGATATGATTCGAATACTGGGAAAACGTGAAAGCCGCCTGGAAAAAACCATTTCAAAAACTAAACACAGCGTCAGTCATGATCTAGATACTGTATGTGAAAATGATGTAGTTCTATTTATAGATACAGTACCCGATAAAGATATACTATCTAGAACTATCGGCAGGACTCTGGTCGTGCTTTACGGCTCTGCCGTGAAGGCTCTCCAGTTGATCGGTATCGAAGAGAGAGGAGCGATAGAAGAGTCGAGAGTCTCTTTGAGCGACGCTCCGTGGGATAAGAGGGGCTTCCAGTCTTACAGGGGCCACCCGCTCTTTCACGGGCTGCACGGGGGCTTTTACAGCATCCATCTCAACGCGTACGAAAAGATGCCCGACGTTTTTTATTACAGGGGAAATGCGGCGAAAGTGATCGCTGTGGAAAAGCGATATATAAGCTATGTAAGAGAGAATGCTTTGATCTGGCTCCACACGTATGAAGGGTTTCCCGTTCTTTCGATCGGTGGCTTGTTGCCGCTAGAGCGTGAAGACGACCCATACTGGAGAGAAGTCGAAAAGTTCGTTGAAAACACTCTTGAGTTCATGTCGGGTGGTGGACAGGGGGGATCATACTGGACCGAGGCGCATTGCGTTTGCAGGCACGTCTTCTTCGACCGTGATTCTGAGATTCCCTCGCTTTCTCCCGTTATAATCTGGCCGGACGCTTCCATCCCCGTCGAAAATGCCTGCGGTTACCTGAGTACTTCCGGAGAGAGATTGCTGGCAAATATGAGCGATGAGCGGATAGAAGAGGTCTGGGCTCACCCTTTCAGGATTCTGAAATTTCTGGAATTCTCCATCGACGGAAAGCCACTTCCTCTGAGCGCCAGGTCGGTTTTTTGCACGCCCGAAAGGGTGGAGTTCAAACTGGAGTGCGGAAGAATTAATGTCTTCAGCGGTCTGAAGGAGCCCTTCCTCTTCGTGCAGTTCGACCCGAACGATCGACGTGAACACACTATTGGTGTTTCATTCGAGTCGGACATGAGAATCATGTGGCCCATGGACGAAGCTTACAGCGGCGATAGGTTCTACACCGTCTTCGAAAGAGGTGTCCGCCTTTTCACCGAAGACGGTCAAATGAGAGCTTTGATAGTCAACTCGAATCCGGTGAGGATAGAAATCGGCGATGACGGAAAGTCGGTCACCGGAAAATTCGAGAGTCGCTTCGAAGGGACCGGTTATATAGCGATAATCGCAAGCATCGCGGGCGAGGAGTGCCCCCGATCGATCGATATGCAGAAAGAGATAGAAAGGGCCAGAAACTTCTACACGGCCTATCTGGAAAGGGGAAGGGTGAGAACTGACGATCACCGTCTGAACGAGGCTCTCGATCTGGCGCGCGTGGGCGCTATCAAATTCAGGGCCGCCACTCCCGGCATAGGAACCGGCCTCATGGCAGGGTACGCTTCGAGCAGGCCGGGGTGGTTCAGCGCCAGACCCGGGTATGCCTGGTATTTCGGTCGCGACAGTCTATGGTGTTCGCTGGCCCTTCTGGATATCGGGGACTTCGAAACCGTGAGGGAAAATCTCGAACTTCTGATCAAGTACCGGAGGCTTGACGGGAAGATCTATCACGAATTGACCTCAAGTGGTGTGGTTCACTACGACGCCGCCGATTCGACACCACTCTTTCTGTACACCCTTTACAGATATGTCAAGCACACGGGCGACCTCGATTTCGTCAGAAAAAATCTCGGCTCTCTGCGCGCGGCTCTCGATTACTGCGCCGGAACCGATTCAGACGGGGACGGTCTAATAGAGAACACTATTGCCGGGCACGGCTGGATCGAAGGGGGCAGGCTTTACGGGGCGAGCGCCTCGTTCTATCTCAACTGTATATGGCTGGCGGCCCTCAGGGGAGTCGGGGAACTGGCCGAAAAACTCCGTGACGCTGAGTTGCGAAATACGGTCGCCTCCTTGGAGGAGAAGGCGGTCGCAGGACTGGCAAAATTCTACGACCCTTCGAAGGGATACACGCTCGGCATAGACCGGTACGGAAGGCAGATGCCCTACAGGACCGTCATGGCTTCGATGGGCGTAATCTTCGACGCTGTGTCGAGCGAGAGTATCGGAGAACAGGTCGATGAGTTCGCCACCGACGACTTCTCTACCGACTGGGGTGTAAGGATAATCGGGAAGAGCTCGGGCATCTTCAACCCCAAAGGTTACCACGAGGGAAGCGTCTGGCCCCTCTTCACGGGCTGGGCTGCTCTGGCGCAGTTCAAAATCGGAGCCGATCTCGACGGTTACAACCACACTCTGGCCAACCTGTACACTTGCAGGGACTTCTCAGGAGGCTATATACCGGAGGTTCTCAACGGCGAGTCCTATGAGCTTTCGGGAGTCTGCCCGCACCAGGCCTGGTCGGAAACTATGGGCTTTCATCCCTTTTACGAAGGCGTACTGGGCTTCGAACCGGATTCTCTTAGGGGAACGTTGAGACTCGGGCCTTCCATACCGCCGAATCTGGGAAGGCTCGAAGCCGGGCCGCTGGTCTTCGGAGACAACTCGCTAGATCTCCGTTACGCTTCTTCCGTAGTCCTGGGCGAATTAATAGGGGTGACTCAGCGTTTCGAATTGAGACTCAAGAGGGAGGTTCCCGTTTACTTCACTCCCCATATACCGGCATACGCCGGAAGGATAGAATTCAGCGTAAACGGCCGCAAAAGACCGGTCAAGGTTTACCGGCGGAGAACGGCGACCGCCTGCAGAATTGAGCCGGACGGACCGGTGAGCGGCAAGGAACTGGAGATCGAGGTCAGGTGCAGCGTCCCCTTCCTCCTGATGTCAGTAGAACCGCAGTTGCACAGGGGAAAGAAGAGCCGCCAGCCCAGGATCGTCTCCATCGAAAGAACAAATAAAGGCTGGGAGTTGACACTCGCCGTTCCGGGCGGAAGATCGTGCATTCCCTTCCTGGCCTCGAAGGGTTTGAAAGCCAAAAACGCCGTCTTTGAGGACGGGAAGCTGTGTGTTTCTGGCGACCGGACGGGATACGAACTCGTAAAAATCTTACTTCGACACGAAGAACTCCCTATCCTCTGATCTCTTTTAAGGCCGTTTTGATGAGTTCCTGTGTATCGATCGAGGGATTTTTCTTGAGAAGACCGGCGACGGTCCTTCTCGCTTGCTGTTCATCGAAGCCGAGCGAGGCAAGAGCTATTATGGCATCTTCGCCGGTCGAACGTTGAGTAGTAGGCAGCGATCTCATTTCCTCTTCGCCTTCGGCAATGTTCAGCACAGAGGCCAGTTCGACGACGATCCTCTCGGCCGTCTTTTTTCCCACGCCCGGCAATCTTGATAGCTCGTCGATATTTCTGGTGGCAATGAGGCTTCGCAATCTGGAGGGTGTCGTTGCCGAGAGGATCTTCATCGCCGATTTCGGGCCGATCTTGCTCATCTTGAGCAATGTGTCGAAGAGATCCAGCTCCTCCCTCTCAGCGAAACCGTAAAGCTCGGGAGGTCTATCCTGAGAATAGGCCATGCGGGTGAGAAGAAGAGCCGTCTCTCCCTTCACGAGTCTGTTCAGGGTGCCGGGAGTGCAGTTCAACCTCAAATAGAAGCCTCCAACCTGTACTACGACTTCGGTCTCCCGCTTTTCGACTACCTTCCCCTCAACGCCTTCCAGCATATTCCTTCACTCCGGTGAGGATGTTCCTGAGCTCGCTCACCAGATAGAGCGAACCGCAAATTAGAAACCGTTTCTCCCCGCCTTTGAGTAGGGAGTCGAGCGCCTCCCGGTAAGAATCTATGTACTCGACGTTGCTTGCGTATCTTTTCCAGACGCCAGCCACGTTCTCGGGATGGACGCTGCGGTGGTTGGGAACTCTGCAGACCACTACCCTATCGGCCACAGGCGCGAGCGCCCTGATGTTGCTTTCAAAGTCTTTATCGTCGAGACTTCCGAAGAGGATAGTCAGCCTTTGGCCAGGGTAATATCTCTCCACGGTCTTTTTGAGGACCTTAGCCGCCTCGGGATTGTGGGCGCCGTCGAGTACTATCTCCTTGCCCTGGACGTGCATCACTTCAAACCTTCCGGGCCAGAAAATCCGCCCGAGCGCCTTTCTCAGAGCCTCTTCCCTCATTTCAAGACCCAGTCTGCCGAACGAGAGTTCAAGAGCCATTAGCGATATGGCCGCGTTCATTGTCTGGTGCTCGCCGTTGAGATTTATATGCAAATTCTCCAGCGTTCTGTCGCCGTAATAGTCGAAGATATTGTCGTTGGTGGAGTAGCTCCTGCCGGTCGCGTTGAAATCACGCCAGTACGCGTAAAGCGGAGAGTTCAAATTGCGTGCCGTCTCTTCGATCACCCTGAGCACAGACGGACGGGTGACACCGGTTACGATCGGACAGCCGGATTTAATTATCCCGGATTTCTCGAATGCGATCTTCTCTTCACTGTCGCCCAGTATGTTCATATGGTCGAGGCCTACGCTGGTTATTATCGAGACCAGAGCCGAGTCGATAATGTTACTTGCGTCGAACCTGCCCCCCAAACCGACTTCTACGACCGCGACGTCGGCTTGCTTTTCCCTGTAGTACATGAAGCTCATCGCCGTCACCACTTCGAAGAAGCTGGGAGAGTACTCCTCACCCTTGGCATCCATCTTCTCCAAAGCTGGCTGCATCTCTTCCAGGAGGTGTACTACCTCGTCTTCCTTTATGAAATGCCCGTCTAGCTGTATCCTCTCTCTGAAGGACACTATGTGCGGGGAGATGTTCAGGCCCGTCTTGAGACCGTGAAACGTTAAGACTGTGGCGATGGTGGCGGCCACGCTGCCCTTGCCATTGGTTCCGGTTATATGGATGATCGGGCAGGAATTTTGAGGGTTGCCCAGTCTTTCCAGGAGTTCTCTTATTCTATAGAGTCCGTATTTGATCTGTCCATAAGGTCGCGAATTATAAAGGTAATCTATGGTCTGACTGTATGTTCTACTCATCTCAAATCTTCTATAATCTTTTTTATCCTTTCGATGTTGTCCCTGCTCGTTACGAGGCGTTCTCTGTTCTCCAGAACAACTTCTTCGGGAGCGTTTTTAAGGAAGTCTTCGTTAGACAGTTTCACTTCGGTCTTTTCAAGGTCTTTGCATTCTTTCTCAAGTTTTGCCTGAAGTCGGTTTATCTCCGAAGGTACGTCTATCTCTCCAAGGACAACGTAGAAGAGGTTAGACTGGTCTCCCCAGGCCGAGACACTGCCCCTGGATTTGCCGTCTTTGAGAGAAATCGCGTTGGAATTGGACAGATGGGCTATGAGGTCGAGGTAGCTTTTTTCCAGCGGAGTTCCCAGATAATACACGTCGGTTCTGGTCGAAGGCGGGATGTTCATCTCGGCTTTGACGTTCCTGATGCCCCTCACCGTATCCATGAGGCGAGAATAGGCGTTTTCGGCCTCAGGGTCGATCATATTTCCTTCGACTTTCGGCCAGTCGGCGACTATGAGAGCTCCGTCTGACCCGGGTAGTTTCTGCCATAGCTCCTCGGTTATGTACGGCATGATTGGGTGAAGCATTCTAAGGGATATATCGAGCACCCTGACGAGCACGTTTTGCGCCACTTTTCTGTCGCCCTTCCCTTCGTAAAGCCTGGGTTTGGCGCTTTCTATGTACCAGTCGCAGAATTCGTTCCAGAAGAAAGCGTACATCGTCTTGGCGGCGGCAGGGAAGTCGTAGGACTCCAGACTCACGGTCATCGATTCCAGAGACCTCTGAAGACGCGAGAGTATCCAACGGTCTTCGAGAGCCAGCTCTGCCTTTTCAAGCTCCAGGGATTCGAAGTCTTCCAGGTTCATTATGGCGAATCTGGCCGCATTCCAGATCTTGTTGGCGAACTTCTTGTATATGTCGAAAAACCTTATGTCGAGTTTTATATCGTGATTCTGTGCCGCCAGAATGGCCAACGTGAAGCGCATCGCGTCCGTTCCGTACTCTTTTATAACATCAAGCGGGTCGATGCCGTTCCCCTTCGATTTCGACATCTTCTGCCCGGTCTTATCCCTTATCAGTCGATTTATGAACACATGTTCGAAGGGTTTTTCGCCCATGAAGTGGTAGCCGGCCATGATCATTCTCGCCACCCAGAAGAAAATTATATCGAAGCCGGTTATGAGGATGCTCGTCGGGTAGTAAGTCGCCAGATCTTCCGTCTCTTCTGGCCAGCCCAGCGTCGTGAATGGCCAGAGCTGTGAGGAGAACCAGGTGTCGAGTACGTCCTCATCCTGCCGGATCTTGCCCGAGCCGCAGTTGGGACAGCTTTCGGGATCGTTCTCCTCAACTATGACCTCTCCACACTCGTCGCAGTACCAGACCGGGATGCGATGGCCCCACCAGAGCTGTCTGGAGATGCACCAGTCCCTTATATCGTTCATCCAGTTGAGATAGACCTTCTTCCAGGTTTCGGGGAAGAAGACGACCTCTCCATCTTCGACGGCCTTTATTCCCCTCTCGGCGAGCGGTCCGACCTTCACGTACCACTGGTCCGAGAGCGAGGGTTCGACTACCGTGTCGCAACGGTAGCACCTTCCCACTGCATGAACCATAGGTTCTATCTTTAGCAGATAACCCTGTTCCTCGAGATCCTTAACCACCTGTTTCCTGGCCTCGTATCTGTCCAGACCGGCGTACTTGCCGCCGGCTTCGGTTATTTTCGCGTCTTTGTCGAAGACCTCCACCAGCGGTAGATTGTGTCTTATCCCTATCTGGAAGTCGTTCGGATCGTGCGCCGGGGTCACCTTGAGCGCGCCCGTACCGAAGGTCGGATCGACGTACCTATCGGCCACTATGGGAAGCTCCCTGTTTACCAGAGGCAGTATGGCCGTCTTTCCCTGCAACGATAAGTATCTCTCGTCGGAGGGATAGACGGCAACCCCCGTATCGGCAAGCATGGTTTCCGGTCTGGTGGTCGCTATCACTACGAACTCATCGCTGCCCTTGATAGGATATTTTATGTGGTAGAAGGCTCCCTTTTCGTCCTCGTGTTCCACTTCCTCGTCCGAAAGAACCGTTGAACATCTGGGACACCAGTTGACTATGTATTTGCCCCTGTATATCAGGCCTTCCTTGTAGAGTTGAACGAAGGATTTTCTTACGGCATGGCTCAATCGTTCATCCAGGGTGAATCGCTCCCTGCTCCAGTCAACGGAACAGCCCATGGCCTCTATCTGTTCCCTGATTTTCTGCCTGTATTCCCTGGTCCAATCCCATGTAGTTTCCAGGAATTTTTCACGGCCGAGTTTCCTCCTGTCGATACCCTTCTTGGCGAGGTTTTTCTCGACGGCATTCTGCGTTGCGATACCGGCGTGGTCCTCTCCCGGAACCCAGAGAGCCCTGAAACCCTGCATTCTCTTGAACCTTGTCATGATATCTTGAAGGATGAGATTGAGTGCGTGACCCATATGGAGGGCTGCCGTTATGTTTGGTGGCGGTATCATTATGGTGAAAGGCTTTCCACTGCCCTTAGGTTTGAAGTGGCCGTTCTTCTTCCAGTATGAGTACCACTTCTTCTCCAGGTCGGAAGGAGTGTACCTGGTTCCCAGTTCTTTCATAGGACTACCCCCTTACAAGCTTGCAGCGATTAACAGGAATTATATCACGAAGTGCCGGAGAGAAAGGGGAGGGGTTGTGCATTTGAGGTTAAGCCGTTGGTTCGCCGGGCGATTGCTTAGGTCGGCCGGAGAGTTCCTTTTCTTTTTCGATCTTCTCCTGGAGTTCAAGCACTGTCCTGGGCTCTTCGTAGAAAGTGTAAGCTTCTTCGCCGACTCTCACCACCAGGAAGTAGTCCTGTATTTTGGGCTTTCCCACCAGCTTGATGTTCCTGGCGGGCAGAAACATATCCCTCAAAGACGGATAATACAGATCGCCCGAAGATGTACTCTGGTGGACGGCCACTTCTTCGATATCCTCCAGGGGTATCTCCATGTTGACCTGACCGGAGCCGGGTATGTTCACGCTGAAATGGAAACTCCCTCCGTTTACCATGGCGTAACTCTGGCTCATGTTGACTTTCTCTATTCTCTCGACCCTGCCGAAGGTGTAGAAGAGCGATAGGACCATGTTTCTGCTACCTTTACCGGAGAGACCAAGACGCTTGATCATCCTCTCTTTAGGCCTTTCCTCTCCCAGCCCCAGGAGCGCGGTCACCAAGCAGACTATATCGCCAACCAGAAAACCTCCCCTGAAGTTGGCCATCATCAAAGCGATCGATTCCACAATGATCGGCAACAGAGGGGCGATCACCAATGATATATATGGCACTTTCCGTCTGAGGACGGTAAAGAGAACGAAGGCGGGTACACTCGTCAGGAAATAGGGGAGTGGACCGAGAAAGAGCCTGGTTAAGGCCGCAACTACGATCATCGCCATCAAAAGCAATGCAATCACTTCCCGACGCAGAAATCGCTGAAGATCCTGTCGAGCAGGTCCTCGGTCAGGTTCCTTCCCAAAAGTTCGTCGAGGCTTTTGGCGGCGCTCTCGACGAGCGTGCTCACTATGTCGATTGTCACCCTCTCTTCGATGGCTTCTAAAGATTGGTGAAGATATCGCAGACACTCCTGGAGACAGACCCTTTGCCTTGCGCTGACGATTATCTGCTCTCCGATCGAAGTCAGGTCGACGGTCTTTTCGACCATCAGCTTTTCGAGCGAGGCGAGTCCCTGCCCGGTTCTGGCGCTTATTACGACGTCGTAACCGGCGCCGTCGATCTGTCTTATATCGGACTTGTTCGCTGCTCTGATCACTCTCTTCCCCTCCAGGTCGATTTTTTGAAGATAACCGGGATCGCCTGCCGGATCGCTCAGAAGTATCAGGAGGTCAGCCTCTTCGATGGCCTTCAGGCTCCTTTGTATTCCCATCTCTTCGATCGCATCGTTCGAGGCTCGTATGCCGGCCGTATCGATTACTCTGAAGAGAACGCCATTTATGCTCAGGTCCTCTTCGATAGTGTCTCTGGTGGTTCCGGGAATATCGGAAACGATCGCCCGGTCCCTTCTGAGCAGCGCGTTGAGAAGTGTGGACTTCCCGACGTTGGTCTCGCCCACGATAACCGTCTTGATTCCCTGAGCGATCCTCAACCCCTTGCTGGCGCTCTCGATGAAAGCCGAAATACTTTCCGAAAGGCCGTTCAGCTTTTCACCCAGGTCTTTGTAATCGGTCTCGACCTCGTCGGGGTAATTGAGCTCAACTTCTATCGTCGCCAGCAACCGGATTATCTCTTCTCTGAAGATCGAGATCTCTTTGGAAATACCCTCTACGTAACTCCTTCTCGCCACATCCAGAGCCGTCTCGCTTAGCGAGGTTATCATCGCGTTTATAGCCTCGGCCTTTGGGAGATCGATCTTGCCGTTCAAAACGGCCCGCCTGGTGAACTCTCCGGGAAGAGCTTGTCTGAAACCCGCTTCAAGAAGGGCTTCCATAGCTCTATCGATGATTATCGGATTGCCGTGGAAGGAGAGTTCCACCATCTCTTCTCCAGTGTAGGAGGCCGGTGCCTGGAAATACACGAAGAGTATCTCGTCGAGGAATTCCCCCTTAGCCTTGAAGGAAGTTAGATAGATCCTTCTGGGTTTTGGTTTATCGGGCCTCTCCAGGAGAGGAAGGAGCCTCTCCAGTATCCGCTCGCCGGAACACCTGACCGTCGCGATCGCAGAGACGCCCCTGGCTGTCGCAAGGGCGCATATCGGATCAGTGAACAATCTCTTCAACTCCAAGGAATATCTCCTGAAGAACTCTCATCAATCTTCTCTCTGGTACCGGATATATCATCGTCTTTCCTTCTCTCTCGTCCACGAGCACTTTCTCTCTTTTCAACCGTATCGAGTTGCGATCGTGGTTCTCGGCATGAGTCAACAGGACTCTTTCCAAATGTGCGTCGTACTCCACGGCCTTTATAGCCAGCCTGAAGGCTCCCAGCCTTATGCGCGAGGCCGTAAGAAGCGATTCTACCTGCACGGGGAGCTTCCCGAACCTATCTTTCAGCTCGGCTTCTATTTCGTTGATCTCTTCCTGTTCCCTGCAGGCTGCTATCCTGCGGTATATCTTCAACCTTTCGATGGAGTCGGCGACGAAGGTTTCGGGGATGACCATGTCGAAAGGTATATTCTTCAGCTCCGTATCCACAGCCCGGTCCTGGATATCGACTTCCTGCTCGCCCCTGAGCTCTCTGAGGGCTCTATCGACCATCTCCCGGTAGAGGTACAGTCCCACCGAGTTGATATTGCCATGTTGCTCGGCACCCAGAAGTGTTCCGAAACCCCTTATCTCCAAATCCCTCATCGCCAGCTTCATACCGCTCCCGGCACCGGAAAATTCCTTGAGCGCCTTCAGCCTCTCACGCGAGGGTTCTGTGAGTCTCCTGGCGTCGTAAAGGAAGTAGGAGAAGGCTCTCCTGGTGCTTCTACCCACACGACCCCTGAGCTGGTAGAGCTGCGCCAGTCCGTAACGATGCGAGTCGTCTACTATCAGAGTGTTGGCGTTGGGCACATCGACGCCGCTCTCGATTATGGTCGTGCAGAGAAGGACGTCGAGGTTTCCGGTGTAGAAAGATCTTATCGTCCGTTCGAAGGCCGTCTTGTTCATCTGACCGTGCGCCATTTCGATGCTGACCTCTGGCAGCAGTTCCCTCAATCTCAACAGAAGATCGGGCAGTTCGTTGACCCTGTTGTGAACATATATAGTCTGGCCTCCCCTGTTGACTTCCCTTAAAACGGCAGTCCTGATAAGCCTCTCGTTGACCGATCCCACGTAAATTTCCGGCGTGGTTCTCCCGGCTGGAGGAGTAGAAATAACCGACATGTCCCTCAGTCCAGAAAGGGACATGTACAGGGTCCTGGGAATGGGAGTCGCGCTCATCGAGAGAACGTTGATCTGTAGCCTTAGCTTTTTGAAGTGTTCCTTCTGCATAACTCCGAAAAGCTGCTCTTCATCGACTATCACCAGTCCGAGATCGGCAAACTGGACCTCCTTGGAGAGCAGTGAGTGCGTTCCGACCACAACGTCTATCTCTCCCTTTTTGAGCTTTCTTAGAAGTCTACTCCTCTCGTTTTCCGTTCTGTAACGGTCGAGGATTTCGACCCTTATACCGAAAGGCGCGAGACGAGAGGAGAAGTTCTCGTGGTGCTGTCGGGCGAGGACTGTCGTGGGTACCATTACGGCAACCTGCTTGCCGGAGAGTACGCTCCTGAAGGCCGCCCTTATAGCCACCTCGGTCTTTCCGTAACCTGCATCGCCGCTTATGAGTCTGTCCATCGGCCTGCCACTCTGAAGGTCCGATAAGACCTCATCGACAGCCTTGAGTTGATCGTCGGTTTCAACGTAGGGGAAGCTATCCCTGAAGCTCTTCTCCATCTCGGCATCCCCCGCGAGCGGTGTTCCCCTGACGATTTCTCTGGAACCGTAGAGATTCGTCAGCTCGCTGATCAGCGCCTTTACCTCCTGCCTGACTTTCGATTTCTGCCTGCCCCAACCGTTTCCTTTGAGCGAGTTGAGCTGTACGCCGTCGAAATTTCCGACGTATTTGTGTACTCTATCGACTCTTTCGATGGGAACGTAGATCTTGTTGTTGTCTCTGTATTCGAGAACCAGGTACTCTCTCACCCCGAGCACGTTTTCGACGGTCCTAACGCCTAGATAGCGTCCGATGCCGTACTCCTTGTGAACGACGAGGTCGCCCTCCTCCAGTTCCGTCCAATCGACGATCGGTACCCTTGGAATGAACTCTTCCTCTCTCTCCCTCTGCACGCTTCTGACCGCTTCCAGAGTCTCGGTCAGTTCGGTGTCATAAGGTATAAGCTTGACTGTCGAATCCGAAACGATAGTGTAATCGGCCAATTTCATGAATACCTCGGAAGAGACTCCTCCGTACCTGATGTACAGGAACTTGCGCACCGGCCTCTCGGAAAGGAGCTCGATTGTTTCTTTCTCCCTTCTCGCATACTCGGCGAAGGCCTCGTCCGGCCTGACGAAAACAGTTGCGTAGTCCTTCAGGTAATCGGGCAGTATCGTCTGCTTTTCGTAGAATATTCCCGCGATGGTATCCATGGTGTCCATTCTATCCAGGAGCGTTTCATCGCGTGTGCCGACGGTCTTTTCGGCCATTTCGATTCGTCTTCTGGCCCTTTCTTCGTTGTCGAGGGTGTTAAGACTCTCGGCTGCGGGCGTGATCCACGCGCGGTCCAGTCTCTCGACGCTCTTCTGTGTCGATGGATCGAAGAACCTTATAGATTCGATCTCTCTATCGAAAGTCTCTATCCTGAGCGGATGGCTGTTTCCGGGAATGAAGATATCCGTGATCGAGCCCTTGATCGAGAACTCACCGGGAACGGTTACGTTGAAAGTCCTACAATAGCCCATTCTGGCCAGGATCTCTTCATCGACTTTGAGCTCGCCTCCCCTGTGTATCGCGATCGTAAGTTCGCTGAAAACATCTAGGGGGACGGTCTTTCTGAGAAGGCCGTGAAACGAACCGAAGACTTTCTTCAGCCTGCCCAGCGAAAGATTGTAAAGCAGTGAGACTCTTTCGGCGCGTATGCGTGGCGAGGTGCCGATCTCCTCGAAGGGAAAGACGTCGTGAGAAAAGAAGTAACCTTCCTCCTCTTTTCTGGCGTGAACGGCAGCGAAAGATTCGAGCATTCTCTCGGTTGGAAATATAACAAGCACCTTGTCGAACGAGGAGAGGTTTTTCTCTATCCATGAAATGGGGTCGTTTACCCTGTATAATCTTCTTTCCAAAGTATCCTCCAGAGTCTTTTGAAAAGGGTATGGGCCGCTCTCAGCTGAATGGTTTCACGATCGCCCCTGAAATGATCCGTGTAGCTCCAGGATCTCTTTCCAAAACTTATAGCCGTGCATACGAGTCCAACCGGTTTTTCGATCGATCCGCCCGACGGACCGGCTATTCCACTCACAGAAAGGCCTATTTCCGTTCCGAAGACGGTGGCGACTCCGCTGGCCATCTCCCTTGCCGTCTCTTCGGAAACGGCTCCGAAACTCTCCAGCGTCTCTCTTCTCACCGACAGCAGAGAGGCCTTCGCCTCGTTCGAATAGGCGACTATGCCGCCGGGGAAGATGGCCGAAACGCCCGGAACGGAGGTCAGGATAGCCGAAAGCCTTCCCCCGCTGCAGGACTCGGCCGTCGAAACCGTCTTTTTCCTTTTGACGAGCATCTTCACCACAACGTCCTTGAGTTCCTCACCGGTGGTCGTGTAGATGTTCTCGCCGTACTTCTCTCTCAGCGAGGTAACGATCTCTTCGAGCTGTTCTTCGTTCGGGCCCGAGAGTATGACCGTCGGTCCGGTGTAGTATTTGACTCGGGTGACGAATTTCACATTTTCGTGTTTATCCAGTAACTCTTCGAGAGTCTTTTCTATTTCGGGCTCTGTTATGTCCACAAGCCCGACGGTCCGCATGAAGGGGGCCTCCGGACGGCTCATGTGTTTGATCGCTTCGGCGAAGACGGCTTTCATCTCCATCGGTGGACCGGGCAGGACTACTATCTCTTTGGCTCCCATCTTCAGAAAGCATCCCCGGGCGCTTCCGGCGGCGTTGGGCAGGATAGTAGAGCCCTCTACTGTATAGGCCTGGCGTTCGAGATCGGCGGGAGCCTTTCTCCTGAAGCGCGATTTGAAGCTCCTCTCTAGACTTTCGCGATAATCGGCATCGTAGATCAGCGACCGCCCTGCGTATCGGGCTACCGTCTGCAGGGTTATATCGTCGAAAGTGCTTCCTAGACCGCCCGTAATTACTAAAAGATCGGCCCTTTCCAGCGCTCCCGTCATCTCCCGTATCATGAATTGAGCGTTATCCTGTACGATGACGATCGATTGGACTTCATAGCCCATGGCGGTTAGAGTCTCGGCCAGGTAACCTCCGTTAGTGTCATTCACGATTCCCATCGTTATCTCATCGCCGGTGATAAGGATTGCAGCCTTCGGATGATTCAAATAACCACCTCCAGAGCAATTGTATCACCAACTGGCGGGTGATATAATTGGGTGCCGGGGGAGCCCAAGAGGCTGAGAGTGCTTAAGTGCAGACCCCAGGAACCTGATCCGGTTAGTACCGGCGTAGGGAAGGCTTCGGGAGACGCCTCCGGCTATTTTTTAGAAAGTGGAGGTGTTTACGGTGAAAGCTCTTTCTCTCCTGCTGCTTTTATTGTTCTCATCGGCCGGTCTTTCTGTTCTGGTCGTGTATTCATACGATTCCTTCGTTCCTCTGGCTCTTGAAACTTTCGAGGAATTCACTCTTAAAACCGGGATCGAGGTGAAGCTCAAGACTCTTAGCGATTCCGGCTCTCTTGTAAATTACATCGTCTCGATGGGAGAGAAGTTCGACGGCGATGTCGTGATCGGAATCGACAACCTTCTTTCAAGAAAGGCCTTCAAGGCTGACATATTTCTCCCCTACAAACCGGCCGGCAGTGAAAATCTGATCAGCCAGGATCTAATTTTCGATCCCCTCTGGAGACTGACACCCTACGATTATGGAGCGATCGCGCTGATCTACGACAGTCAGTCGATAACCTCAAGGATCGAGAGTCTTCAGGATCTGACGGACGCAAAGTTCAAGAAATCGTTGATACTTCAGGACCCTAGAACCTCGAGCACGGGACTGGCCTTCCTGTCCTGGACATACTTGCTCTTCGGGGAGGATTTCGAGCAGTTCTGGCGCTCGCTAAAACCATCGATCCTGACAATCACGCTTGGATGGGACGACTCCTTCGAAAAGTTCGAAGCCGGAGAAGCCCCTATAATGGTCTCTTACGCCACCGACGGTGCGTACTCGGCCCATTACTACGGTCAAGCAGACTACTCGGTTCTAATTCCCCAGGGTAAGGGCTACGTGCAGATCGAAGGCGCGGGAATCGTGCGCTGGACGGATAAACCCGGGGAAGCCAGAATATTCCTTGATTACCTTTTGAGTCCTGACTTTCAGAGGCACATTCCGCTCAATCAGTGGATGTTCCCGGTGATCGAGGTGGAGATGCCGGCCGTCTTCCAGTATGCCGTAAAGCCCGAGACGATCCTGAAGCTGCCCTCCGGGGTAGAGCTCGAGGAATTGATCGAAAAATGGGAGAAAATAATCTACGAAAAGTAGCGTGCCAACGGTTCTCTCTTTGCTGATAGCGGTTGCGATCCTCCTTCCGCTGGTGGTTTCTTTCGGGCTTTCCGGCCTGGACTCACTTGGTGAGGCCGTCTCCTCGCCTTCCTTCAACGGCATAACTCTCTTCACACTGAGGCAGGCGGTGTTGAGCACCTCTCTGGCGCTTCTGGCAGGGCTCCCGGCGGCCATATACTTTTCCAGAAGCAGGTCCCGTATTTCGAAGCTCCTTGGGTTAACGACTTATATACCCTTCTTCTTTCCGGGGATCTCCATGGCCATAGGCTTTCTGGCGATCTACGGCAGGAACGGACTTTTGAACTCAACACTGGCACTTTTCGGTTTCGAAAGGCTTCAGATACTCTACTCATTCGGTGCGATATTGCTGGGCCACGTCTTTTACAACGCCCCCATTGTGATACTGATTCTTGGAAACGCTTTGAAGAGGATACCTTCCGATCTTCTGGAGATGGCCAGAATGGACGGTGCCGGTAAATTGACACGCTTTCTGAAGGTCGAACTGCCCCTGGCAGTGCCGGCGCTGGTCAACTCGGCACTCCTGATTTTTTCGTATTGTTTCACTTCCTTCGCCGTAGTTTTGATCCTCGGTGGAGCACAGTTCGCCACGCTCGAGGTCTCCATCTATATGTATTTCCGTCTCCTTGGACGCCCCCAAATGGCCGTGGCGCTGTCGGTGATACAATTCGCGTTTATAATGCTTTTCGGTGTGCTGATCTCCATCTCCGAAAGAAGAATCCCCTTTGAGCAGGGTGAACAGTATATAGAGAAAAAGACCGTCACGCGACTTTACTCCATGCTTTTTCTTGTTTTCGAATGGGTGCCGATTCTCGGGGCTTTCGCGAGTTCCTTCTACGATCCGGCGAGAGGGGAGTTCATTTTTGCAAGAGTAGTCCGGCTCTTCCAAGGAGAGTTGCCGCTAATAGGTACCTCACTGGCAAGAACCGTCTTCAATTCTCTATCGCTATCGACGGTCGCGTCGGTCACGACCGTGGGGGTCACTTTTTATCTTGCATGGACGGCCAGGAAGATCCGTGGGGGGGCCAAGCAGCTGAAGATAGTCTCTCTCCTGGCTCTCTCGGTTACGCCTTCCATGATGGCCATTTCCTATCTCACCACGTTCGACTTTCTCCCCGTTCCTTTTTTGATGCTGCTGTTATACTCTCTGGTGGCGCTTCCCGTTTCGTTGAACTATATCAACGGTCAGGTGCAGAACGCCGAGCTGGACTTTCTGGAAGCGGCCACCCTCGACGGAGCATCGAGGGTGGCGAAACTCAGATATATGATTCTCCCGTTTTTCAAAAACACGCTGTTTTATGCAGGAACGGTCGTTTTCGCGATTTCGATGGGCGAATTCGGCGGCTCTTTGATTCTCGGCGCACAGGACTTCCCCACTTTTGCGGTCGCCATATATAGATTGAACGGGAGCCGCTACCTTTTGGAGGCCCGGTTTCTCAGCTCGATACTCGGGCTGATGGTCATCTTGGCCGTCGCTATTGCCGGATATCTTCTTTCGAGATCCGGCCGTAGTAATCGCAGCATCGGCTGATCGCGCAATCCCTGCATCTGGGACCTACGGGTCTGCATATCTGGCGGCCGAACTCCACCATTGAACCGTTGACCGGCCCCCAGAGATGTGGCGAAATGATCTTCATTAGCGCAAACTCAGTCTCTCCGGGGGTTTTGGTCTTGACCCAGCCAAGCCTATTGGATATTCTGTGGACGTGCGTATCGACTGCGAGGGCCTCTTTCCCGAAGGATATGTTCAGAACTATGTTCGCCGTTTTTCTCCCGACGCCGGGTATGGAGGTCAGTTCTTCGATGGTGTCGGGGACGCGGCCGTCGAACTTTTCCAGAAGTATTCTGGCGCAGTTCACTATCCGTTCGGCCTTCTGGCGGTACATGCCCGATCGCATGATAAGCCCGTAAAGTTCCTCCGGTTTCGCCGCGGCGATCGATTCCACAGTCGGAAAGACAGAAAAGAGCTTCCTGGAAGCTTCGTCTGTGTTCTCGTCCCGCGTTCTCTGGCTCAGTATGGTGCTTATCAGAACCTTGAACGGTTCCCTGTAACCGTGATCATGCTTGAAGTTTTCGATCATCCAGCAAGAAATGGCATCCGGCGAGCAGTCCTCAGACATCGTCCCCCTCCAGGAAGGCCTTGTAGGCCCTGTAAGTTTCGTAAAGATCGGCCTTGGAGATTATCTCGTACGGCGAGTGCATTCCCAGGACAGGGACACCGGCATCAAGAACGGTAACGCCCTTTTCGGCGAAGAACTTGGCCACCGTACCGCCGCCCCCTTTATCGACCTCGCCAAGCATAGCGTTTTGCCAGTGTATCCCCTTTCTGTTGAACAGTGCCCTCACCTCGCCGACGAATTCGGCGCTGGCCTCGCTGGTAGCCGACTTCCCTCTTGAACCGGTGTACTTGGATATGGCGATGCCGTAACCGAGCTTCGCCGTATTGACCGGATCGTAAACGTCTTTGAAGGTCGGGTCGAAAGCTGCCGCAACATCTCCCGACAGCATTCTCGATCTTTCCAGCAGAAAATCTATGGAATACATTTCGTCGATCATTGAAAGGTTCAACAGTCTCTCTATGAAGGTTACCCAGAAGCGGCTTTTGGCACCCGTCACGCCTTCGCTACCGATCTCTTCTCTGTCGAAAAGGAGTACCATCGCCGTCCTGGAAGGCACTGCCGATTCCACAAGGTCGGCAAGGGCCGTCAACGCAGTGTAGGAGCAGACTCTGTCGTCATGCGCGTAGGCGCCGATCATCGATCTGTCCAGACCTATATCTCTGGCTTCGAAGGCCGGTACTAACTGAACGTCGGCCGAGTAGAAATCCTCCTCCACCATTCCGTACTTCTCGTTGAGGAGCTTCAGGAACGTCAACTTAACGGGGTTTTCGATTTCGCCTGGTTCCGTCGCAGGAATTGAAGCCGAAAGGGCGTTCAGGTCCTTCCCCTGAAAGACTTTCCTGAAATCCCCCTCTCTACCGTCCAGGTGCGGAAGGAGATCGGATATGACGAAGACCGGGTCCCCACTGTCCAGGCCTATCGACACGTCTATTACGGTTCCGTCCTTCTTCACGACCGTTCCGACGAAGGCGAGGGGTATGTTCAGCCACTGGTACTTTTTCACGCCGCCGTAGTAATGTGTCTTCAGAATCGCCAGCTCGGAATCCTCGACCAGGGGATAGGGTTTCAGATCGAGTCTGGGGGCGTCGAGATGGGCCGCGACCATGTCGATCCCCTCGGCGAGGTTCTCGCCCAGGACGGCGGCCACCAGAGACTTCCCATCCCTGGTTATATAGACACGTTCGCCCTTCTCGACCCGGTCGAGACTTTCCAGGGGTTTGAAGCCCCTTTCCGCAAGATACTCGACAAGGAAATCGACGGCAAGCCTCTCGGTTTTTGCCCTGTCGATGAATTTCATATACTCCTTCGCGTAAGCGAAGACGGTTTTGCCCTCGAGCGATAACCACGAGTTCCTTCTTTTGTAAATCAGTTGTTCGGAGAGTTTCTTAGCTTCCTCTTTTTTCAAAATCGCACCTCCGCAGGAAATTACAAAAATTATTGGTACCCTTTAAAAAGCTTTCAATTGATTTTAGCCGAAAGCTCTCGCGATTTCATCACACAACGTTTGATTAACAAACTCTCAGGAGGTTTCTTTCGACTTTCCGACTAAAGATGAGTATAATTGGTATGAGATTGTTTGAACCCCGAACGTCTTTGTGACGTCATATAAGACAGATTAGGGTGGTCTGGTTGGACGAGAAGAAGCTGATAGACGGTCTGAAGAAGAAAAAGGTTTGGGCATACGAGGTTCTGTACGATGATTACGCTCCCAGACTGGGCAGTGTCATTAAGTCTTATCTAGGTTACGACGATGTTGAAGACGTAGTTCAGGAGGTCTTCATAAAGGTTTTCAGGAACATTCGAAAGTTTCGCGGCGACGCCAAGCTCTCGACCTGGTTGTACAGAATTGCCGTCAACATTTGCAAAGATACTCTGTCCAAAAGAAAGAGAAACAACGAATTTCTTACAGACTTTCTCGAGAGCGAGGACAAAGTATCGATCGAACCGCCGGCATCCACCAACGTTTTCAGAGAGGTCATGGACGAGATGTCTTTCGAAGAGCTCATGAGCGTCGTTTCGAAGCTCTCTGAAGACGACAGGTTGCTCATAAAGCTTAGAGACATCGACGATCTTTCGTACGAAGAGATCGCCGAGATACTGGATAAACCGGTAGGCACCGTTAAAAGCAGATTGCACTATGCCCGAAAGCGTCTTAAAGAGCTTCTCGAGGAGGTAGGGTACATTGGACAATGAAAGACTTGTGCGCGTCATGGATCGGGAGATCCCTATCGAGGAACTGAGGGTAGAAGAGAAAATGGAACTCAAAGAGTACGCGAAAGCCCTGATGATTTTCAGGGAAAAATGCTGCTACAAACCTTCCAACCAGTCCAGGGACAGGGTCATCGCGAAAATCAAGAAGATGAAGACGAAACCTTACAGAATGCTGGGAACCGTGGTGGCCTGCATGGTCGTGGGCTTCTTCTCCGTCAACTTCTTCACCAACAACACGATCCTCGTGAAGAGAAAGGGAGACCTCTATCAACTGGCCAACGTACTGGGTTACAGCAGCGGTTTGAACGAGAGACTGAAGGTCAATCTTTTGGCGACGGTCGATACGCAGAATAGAAACTCTGTCGCTATGATGGAGAGCGAAATGGAAAGATCTCTGGGTTTCCTGAGCTCCAGGCCAGAGCAGAACAATTTCGAGGTTTCGGGTATAAACACCACTTATTGATTTGACACACCCTCGGACACAGAAGGAGTGAAATCACCATGAAAAAGCTGTCCATCCTGATAGTTCTGTTGTTGCTGGTTGGGCTGGCCTTTGGAAAGGACGCGGTTGAAGAGCTGAGCAAACTGATCAACAATCTGAAGAACTCTTCATACGAGGTCGAAAGGTTTGTTCAGGAGAGCGGCATAGTAACGTTGGCAAGAAGCGAAAAGGTGGTAAAATCCGGTCCGTACAAACTGGTCACTTCCTATTCCTCGATCAAAGGTGAATTCGGCTGGGTGAGAAACAACAACGGTCAGTTCGCGATATTTTCCGATGAAGAGGTGGCCTTCGAGCCTTTAACTAATCTCAAAGATTCAGAGGACAACCTTATAGATATCTTCAACAACAAAAATTACACTATCACACTGTTTCTCGATCTTCCCAACAGCACCAAAATCACTCTTTCCTCCGGCGGGTTGACCATGGAGGTCACCTTCGACAGTGGCTATCGCCTTTTGAAGCTCGTAAAGTCCTACCCCTTTCATACAGTCAGTGTGAGTTATCGCAACTACTCCGATCTTTCCGGCGAAGGACTTGCAAGACTCACGAACGCGACCAGAGGCATGATCCTGGTCAGACCTCCGGTCTATCTCTCCGAGGCGATGATGGAGGAGTATTTTTCGTGGTCCTCCATGGATTTTGCGACCGACGGAAGGTCATATCTGTACACCCTTCTGATGTACTCTCCCAGTTACGGAAAAATGATCCTGTACTTCTCCTTCAACAGCGAACCGGAAAATCTGCAGCAGTTCTCCATAAAAATGGCAGAAAGCAACGGCTTCAGTTACGCTCTTGAAAAGATCTCCAGCACATCAGCCCTGAGCCTTCTGGGTATGGTGGACTCGGCCACGCTAAGAAAGATTCTCGATAACCTTCACTGAAAAAACTCCGGCAACATTTAGATATACCACACGATAAACCAGCTTTTCAAGAAGCTTTCTCATAATCTTCTGGATTTTATTGTATAATCAATAAAACGTATTTTGGAGGTCCTGACTGATGGAAATTGAAGAGACGATCGCTCTTCTGAAGAGTAGAGGTTACAGAATAACTCCTCAGAGGGTAGCGATTTTGAGGATACTGAAAGACAACACCTGCCACCCCAACGTGGAAGATGTCTTCCGATCGGTTATAAAGATTTATCCAAACATTTCCATGGCTACCGTTTATAATGTCATGGAAGTGCTTGAAAGAGAAGGCATCGTCAAAGAGATAGCTGTTAGCAACGTCTCAAGACGCTACGATCCTAATGTGAATCCTCACGGCCATTTCATATGCAGGGTTTGCGAAAAAGTCTTCGATGTATCTCTCTCAAACATGCGCAGTCTGGGAAAGTGTATTCCTCACGAATTTGACGAATTTGCGATTGAATCGCTTGAAGTGATATACAGAGGAGTCTGCAAAGACTGCAAAGACAAGACCTGAAATCCAGTCAATTCCGGGGGTGCGATATGTTCAACGGGCTAGAAGGGGGACTTGAAGAAGTCCTAAGACGGATAATGGAAACGGCCAGCCTGAACGATCTTCAAGAAGTGAAGGCACGGTATTTGGGGAAGCAGGGACTGGTAACTTCTCTGATGAAAAATATCAAGGAAATCCCTCCCGAAAAGAGAAAGGAATACGGTAGAGAGGTCAACGAACTCAAGAATTCCATAGAAGAGGCGATAGACAACAGAAAGAATGAACTGGAAGAGCTTGCGAGACTCGCAAGGGAGGGTGCCGAGAGACCCGATTTCACTGTGCCGGGCAAGAGAAGAGATATCGGCTCCTATCATCTGATAACTCAGGTTATGGAAGAGGTTCAGGATATCTGGGTCAGTATGGGTTTCGAAGTCACCACCGGTCCGGAGATCGAAACCTCTTACTACAACTTTGAGGCTTTGAACACTCCTGAATGGCATCCGGCGAGGGATATGCACGATACCTTCTATACCTGTGACGGCCAGCTTCTCAGAACGCACACCTCTCCGGTGCAGATCAGAGTCATGGAGTCGAGAAAACCTCCGCTGGCCATATTTTCTCCGGGAACCTGCTACCGTAAAGATACACCCGATACCACCCATCTCCCCATGTTCCACCAGTTCGAAGTGCTCCTCGTCGATAAGGGAACCTCGGTAAGCCATCTAAAAGGGACCCTGAACCATTTCGCCAAAAGGCTTTTTGGAGCCGACAGAAGGATCAGGCTCAGACCGAGCTTCTTCCCCTTCACCGAACCGAGTTTCGAGGTTGACGTTAGCTGCGGTATCTGCGGCGGCCAGGGTTGCAGGAGCTGTAGGGGTTCCGGCTGGCTTGAGATTCTCGGCGCCGGGATGGTCCATCCGAACGTCTTCAGAAACGTGGGTTACGACCCCAAAATCTGGAGCGGTTTCGCGCTGGGAACGGGGCTAGAGAGGATAGCGATGCTGAAGTACGATCTCGAAGATATAAGAGACCTGCTGAGAAACGACCGGAGATTTTTGAAAGGCTACAGGAGGGCGATCATATGAGGGTATGCCTCGAGTGGCTCGGTGACTTCATCGATATTGGCGATAGATCTGCGGATAGTATAAGCCGCTCGCTTTCTTTGAGCGGTACGGAGGTTGAGAGGATCGAGTATCCGTGGGCCGGACTGGAAGGGGCCGTCGTTGGAATGATAGAGTCCGTCTCCGTCCATCCCACCAGCGAAAGGCTTCTCGTGACCGTTGTGAACACAGGTGAAAGAAGGTTATCAATAGTCACCTCCGATACGACCGTGAAGGCAGGAGAGATGGTGGCCGTTCTCCCTGAGGGTTCGCTCTTCGACGGAAAGGCGATCACGACCAGAGAGTTCTCCGGCGTAAAGTCCGAAGGGATGTTCCTCTCTCTCCAGGAACTCGAAATCGAGGATAAGTCGCTTCACATAATGCGACTTGAACACGGAAAGGTCGGAGAGGATCTGAAATCTCTGCTCAGGCTCGACTCTCCGGTGATCGAGGTCGAACTGACGGCAAACCGGGGTGACTGTCTTTCCATGATAGGCCTTGCCAGAGAGGTTGGGGCCGTGCTCGGTCTGAAGACTAGAAGACCTGCGGTCGAAAACGATATCGACACCGGGGAAGATCCGGCTTTAAAAGTTGCGATCGACGATCCAGGCTGCAGGCGATATTCGGCCCTCTTGCTGGATGGTGTAAAGATAGCCTCCTCTCCTTTTTGGTTGAAGAGAAGACTGGTTGCCGCCGGGCTGAGACCTATAAACAACGTCGTGGACATCACCAATTACGTGATGCTGGAGACGGGACATCCCGTTCACGCTTTCGACGTGGATAGAATCGGATCGACGAAAATCCTCGTCAGAAAAGCCAAAAACGGCGAAGAACTGGAGCTTCTCGACGGGCGTAAAGTCGGGCTGAACGAAAGTGATCTGCTGATAACCAACGGCGAGACTCCCCTTGCCCTTGCAGGAATAATGGGCGGCGAGGACTCGGGAATAGATTCTACCACCAATAGGGTCCTTCTGGAAGTTGCCGTTTTTGATCCTGTGAGAATAAGGAAGACCGCCAGAAGGCTAGGCATATCGACAGACAGCTCCTACAGGTTCGAGCGCGGAGTGGATTACACCGATTCTATATACGTTCTGAAGCGCCTGGCCGGACTGATGGAAGAATTATGCGGTGGCAGGGTCGCCTCTAAGATAGTGGATGTGGGGCGGATCGAGAATCCCAAAGGGATTTTGCTCCGGAAAACCTTCGTCACGGAACGTCTGGGCAAGGAACTCCCGGATGGGGAAATAGAGAGAATTCTTACCAGCCTCGAGTTCGGCATCGAACGTCGCGACGGGGGATGGAAGGTGACACCACCGGCCTTCAGGGCTTACGACACCACCCAGGAGGTGGATCTCGTCGAGGAGATAGGAAGGATCTACGGCTACGATCGCATAGACGATGAGCTACCCAGGATACTACCCGTTTCGATCGGTGTTCCGGGATACCTCAAAAGGCAACGCAAGTTGAAGGAGCTCATGGTCGCGAACGGTTTCGACGAGATCGTCAGTTATAGCTTCATGAACCCCGACGAGATAAGAAAGGTCGATGAAGAGATCTCCTGCGTCGCCCTTCAGAACCCGCTTTCGATGGACATGGCCGTTATGAGGCCCTCCATGATCTTCGGTATGCTTTCGGCCGCTTCCTACAATTTTCGCAGACAGAACAGGGACCTGAAACTCTTTGAGATTGGCTCGATTTTCTCCCCTGAACCCGGAAAAAGAGAGAACACCGCGTTGGGCTTTGCGGCGATGGGCAGGGAGAATCCCCTCGACTTCTCGGACAAGAGAGCGATAGACTTCTTTACCGTAAAGGGAATGATCGAGGAACTCTTCTCGCTCTTCGGAGTTTACCCGCAGTTCGGTCAGATATCCAGAAGGTGGCTGGAACAGGGAAAGGCCGTGTCGGTTATAATAGACGGCAGAGAAGCAGGTTTCTTCGGGGCCTTCAGCCGCGGACTCGCCGATTCCCTATACGATATCAAATCGGGGGAGCTTTATGTGGGCGAGCTCAATCTCACTCTGATCGATTCGATGCGGAGGGAGTTCACGGGTTCCAGGAGAATTTCACCTTTCCCAAGAGTATCGAGAGACCTGTCTTTCCTGGTTCCCTATTCGCTCACCTACTCCGAGCTCGAAGGGATCATCGAATCGAGTCTCGAAGGTACCAGTTTCAGCGAGATAAGGGTCTCGGACATATACCGGGGAAAGGGTGTCGAGCAGGGTTACACGAGCGTCACGGTTACACTCGAGTTCGAGAGTTACGAGAGGACGCTGACAGACGATGAGGTCAACGATTGTATGGCTAAAGTACTGGATATGACATCCAGAGCCGGAGTAAAACTACGTGGATGACCTGATACTTAACTCCCTGAACAGGAAAATACAGGCCTTTCTGCCCCAACTGTGGGCGGACATCGATACGGTCGGCTTTTCGGTTGCAAGAAAAAGCAGTTTCAAGGATATAGTGACCTCAATAGACATCGAAATAGAAAACAGACTGCGTCTCTTTCTCGAGGAACTCCTCCCCGGCGCCGGTTACCTCGGTGAGGAGTCCTCTTCGTCTGTCAGGTCGGCGTTGATGTGGATAGTCGATCCGGTGGACGGTACAACCAACTTTTCCAAATCCAACCCGCATTACTGCACGCAGGTTGCGCTCTACAAAGACGCAAAGATTGTCCTGGCTGTCACTTACGACCACAACAGGAAAGAGATCTTTCACGCCATAGAGGGGCAGGGCGCTTATCTGAACAGCAAGAGGATCTGGGTGAGCAAAGTCGACGATGTGAGCGAAGCTTCCAGCCATGTGGGACTCCAGTATTCGTCCGAGCTCTCTTTCAAAAGAGTGACGGAGAGAATAAGCCGTGCCATCGAAGTTTGTCGGGCCGTGAGGATTACAGGCAGCGCCTGTCTAGATCTGGCCTATGTGGCCTGCGGGAGGGCCGACATTTTCTGGGAAGAGGCTCTGAAACCATGGGACGTGGCCGGCGGTATCCTTCTGGTCAGGGAGGCCGGAGGGGAAGTCACCGGCTGTCTCGACGAACGGTTCGATATGTTCAAACCGGATATCCTCGCCACGAACGGTTCGCGGAGACTTGCCCGGCAGTTCAAAGAAAGAGTTCTTTACTAGATTTCGTCAGGTGAAGAACCTCCTGTGCTCCACGTACATGCATTTGTCCTCTACATAAAGCACAGATCTTTCAGAGGCCAGTTTTCTGGCCTTTTCGCTCCTGATGTTCTTTTGAAGCCAGACAGCCCGGGCGCCCAGTTCGATGGCCTCTATGGCTATCTCTTCCGCCTCGGCCGAAGGCCTGAAGATCTCGACCGCTTCTAAGTTCATGCCGTCGGCTATCACCGATTTCAGGTCGGGATAGACTTTCATGCCTTCGTACTCCTCCATCGTCGGATTGACGGGGATTATCTCGTAGCCCTTCTCTTTCAAATACATCGGAACATTGTTTGAAGGTTTGTCGGGATTCTTGGAAAAACCGACGACCACGATGCGTTTGAAAGTCGATAGAATCTCTTTCGCCTTGTCTTCATGTTTCACAGGAAAAACACCTCCCAGAATGGCGATAGCGATGCCCAGAACGAGCGAGAAGAAGAAGAACCAGTTTCCGAACCTTGTGTACGGTGTAATCTGTGTGCCCGGAAGGTACTGGAATGCGCCTATCACGTATTCAGTGTTCACCTCGTTAATCGTCGGCAGTCTCTTGAGTACTCTTCCGTACGGATCTATGATGGCTGTAATACCCGTATTGGATACCTGGAGAACGTACCTCCTGTTCTCTATGGCGCGGGCTATACCCTTGGAAAAGTGCTGCTGCAGCGCCGTTTCGATGTTGAACCAGCCGTCGTTCGTGGAAATCACGATAATTCCGGCGCCGTTGAGCGTCAGGTTCCTCGCCACCTCTGAGTAGAGAGAATCGAAACAGATCTGGGCGCCGATTTCGTGCCCGTCAACGGAGAAGACGGTGAACTCCTCGCCGGCGTCGAAGTAATCGAGAAACTTCAAAAACTCGAATGCCCCGAAGATTTTAGGCCAGGGTAGAAACTCTACGAAGGGCGTGAGCTTAACCTTGGCGTAGAACTCCCCGGAAAAACCGTCTCCGTTCACGAACCTCACCTGGTTGTAGTTCTCGCCATTGTAAATCGGAAAGCCGACCAGTATCTCCAGGTTTCTCTCGCGCGCGATATCGACCAGCCGGGCCCCGGTGGGTGTAATCCTTATATCGCTCATGAAAGTGGCCTCAGGCATGATGACCGTCGAGCCTTCGGGTATCTCTTCAAGGCCCATCAGAACGACTTTCAAAGTCTCTTCCGGCGGAGCGTAGTATTTCAGCTGTTGAGAGATATTTGTCTGAAGCGCGTAGAGTGTTTTCTCACTGCTTTCGTCGGCCGGCCGGAGGGGAATCGCGCTCTGGATAAGAGCGTTGACGAGCGCCACCATCGCTAGGGCCGTTACGAGCAACGATATGCGACCGCCCTTTCGTCTGGCGCAGAGATCGGCCAGATAATGATTGACCAGAACAACGACGAAGACCAGAAGCAACGGTCCTCCCAGCGCCAGCAGTTGTGAAATGCCCAGCTGGCTGTTCAAGAGGGCGTCTGAGAGTCTGCCGTTGGTGAATCCCAGAGGTCCCAGCTCTCTCAGGCCCTCGAAGACCGTGAAAAGAGATGCCGCGAAAAGTGCTCCGGTGAATTTACGGGTCTGGAAAAACCTCCAGAAAATGGAGTAAACGAAGCCGAAACCGGCGAAAGGAACGGCTATGACCAGACACATCAGCACGTAAACGACGACTCCTATGAAATTCGGGAAGGAATCCAAAACCTCGGGAACGTTGAGGGCGAGGACGGGCAACTCCCAGTAGTGAGTTATCATCAAATAGGCGAAACCGAAAAGAAAAGCCTTCAGAGCCCCCCCGAGCGGCCGGCTGGAACGCATTCCCAGGAAGAAGGGGATCAGCGCGATCCAGATCAGGTAACCCCAGAGCATTCCGGGCATCGAAAGGGCCGTGAGAAGGGCCGACAACAGAATCAGTTTCAAACTAATCCCTCCGCCAGTTGAGAATGCGATCTATGGCCTCGGCAACCCCGCTTTCATCGTTGGTCTTCCCGGTCACGATCTTCGCATGTTTTTTAACCTGGTCGGGAGCGTTGGCCATAACTACCGGAAGGGGACATTTCTTCAGAATATCCAGATCGTTGTAATTGTCTCCTATGTAAGCCACCTCTTCCCAGTCGATTTCCAGGTGTTCCAGTATATGTTTAAGCCCGTTGCTCTTACCCACACCCGGACCGAAGAATTCGTAGAATGCGTGTCTCTCCAGAGCATCGTTCTTCACCACAGTTACCCTGTCGAAACCGGGACGCATGGTACCGATCATTTCTATTATCCTCTCTTCTTCACCCTCTATGGCTATCTCTGCTATCCCCGGTTCGCGTATCCTCTTTGAAGGGTCCTCTTCGAAAACGATCCTGTACGCATTGTGGGCATAGTAGCCTCTGTAAGGGCTATCTGAGAGACCGGTCGTGGAAATGTCCGGCAGATTGAAAAAATCGAAAAAGACCAGACAGTTAAAGCCCCTCTCGCGACCGCGATTGTAGATCGCCGTGGCCTCGGCCGTACCGAGCAGACACTGTGAGATTATCCTCATGGCTCCATCGTAACCGTCGACCACCAGCGCACCGTTCTGATAGGATACGGGGACGCTTATGCCCAGCTGCTCGACGTACTTGTGGCCGGACACGTAACTCCTCCCGGTGGAAATCGATACATGGACACCGCGCTCCAGGGCTTCCATTATCGCTTCTTCGTTTTCTCTCGATATCGACTTGTCGCTGTTGAGAAGGGTTCCGTCGAGATCGATTACTATCAGTTTGATCATAATTCATAACCTCCAAGAATCGACTACCTGAAAAGTCTCCAGTCTGCGGTTGGTGGACCGTGCCCATTCGAATCTTACGGGGAAGGCGAATTCCGGAGCTAGCCGGCCGTGCTCTATCCAATAACGCGCTTCTCTGCTGTTGTAGATTCCGGGATTTGCCAGGATTTTTAGTTTCGTTTCACCGTCTATCCATCTGATCTCGTCGATTTCCTTCACGCGTTCGAGCATTGCGGTGATTCTCTCTCTCAGCTCCACAGGTGGAAGCGGAGAGACATTGACGAGGGCGATATTCTTCGAAAGTGGCCCGGTTATCTTCACGTTCGCCAGAGTGTGGGGGAAGGATTCCAGACAGTCCAGCAGGATCTCGTTGGAGATAGCCACGGCATAACCGTGATAAGAGGGATTGGCCATGATCTTGAGGAGATGTTTCAGCTTGCATCCTTCGCGCACCGGGGCCTCCCCTATTCTCGGAACATGAATGCCGAGTTCTTCGAGTGCCATTTCTATGAGCTTTTTGTCCCAGTCCCTTATAGGAGCATAGAAACCATCTTTCAACGCGATTCCCGTCTGTCCCCAAGTATCGGACCGATTGGCGCCGGTTGCGATTATGCCGAGGGTGCTGTTGCGCATCGAGGGAAGTTTCGCGTATCTCGTGCACCGGTTGCACGAAGGACCGTTTTTCCAGATAGCCTCCTGCGCTTCGTAACCGGGAGTGAATTCCAATCTCAAGCCGAGTCTGTCAGCCAGTTCAACGACGATTTCAAGACCCCTGCTGTAGCTGTAAGGACCGAAGCAGACATTCACCAGTTTCACACGATCGCTTCCGAGCGCCTCATTTGCCAGGGCCGCAACCAGCGTGCTGTCCTGTCCTCCGGAAAAGGCAACCGTCATCCTTTTCCCTCCGGAAACCGCCCTGATCTCCGCAATAGTCTTATCTATCAGATTACCTTCCATATCACGCACCAAATATACCGATCTCATCTCGACGAAACCGGAAGCTCTATAACAGATATTCTAACAGACACCCGGCTCAAGGTTGGTAAGTGTTGGTTAAGAAAGAGCAGAAGAGACGTCCCTGGAAAGAGCAAAGAGCCGTTCCTCGTTCCGACGCTGCGCGGGAAGAGCTGTCCTTCGTTGTTCGTCCCAGATCATGGACCCGTCCTTGGAAAGATCGGTCCTCGACGCTACGCATCCAGAATGCCTCCATTCTGTCATCCCGTAATGTTCAACCTCATGTCATCCCGTTGTGCTCTTAAACGGGATCTCGTTCTTTTGCCCTTTCGAAGGATCCGGGATCCCGGTCTTTCCTCTGTCTTGTCGCGTATGTCATCCCGTAGTGCTCCTATACGGGATCTCGCTCTTACCAGGAACCAACAACGAATAACCAACAACCGCTCCTATCATCCCACTATGGTTCTCGCTCAACGTGGTCAGTGTGGTAGTCACGAGGGGCGATAAGAAACCCTATCATCCCACTATGGTTCTCGCTCAACCGTATATCAGGGTAATATCTCCAGATGAAGTATATCTGTTTCCATCCCACTATGGTTCTCGCTCAACGGTGTATCGTGGACGCCAGTGGTTCCCGGCGCTGCCGTTTCCATCCCACTATGGTTCTCGCTCAACTCCCACTATGGTTCTCGCTCAACTGAAAACGATGCGTTTCCATCCCACTATGGTTCTCGCTCAACGGATACGAGCAGAAAGAGCTGGTATTCAAAAATGGAGTTTCCATCCCACTATGGTTCTCGCTCAACGAATTCTTGTATGTATATACCAGCACAAGCATAAACGTTTCCATCCCACTATGGTTCTCGCTCAACCGAACCGCGCACCCCAGCGCGCGGCATATGGCATCGCGTTTCCATCCCACTATGGTTCTCGCTCAACCAGAAGCGGAAAAAACTAGATTGTTTCACTTGGGTTTCCATCCCACTATGGTTCTCGCTCAACGAATCTATATTAAGGAGGTAATAAAATTGGAAAGGGTTTCCATCCCACTATGGTTCTCGCTCAACCCGATCTGAGCGAGCAGGCGATTGATCTCGCATACAAAGTTTCCATCCCACTATGGTTCTCGCTCAACTATCTCGGAAGAGAGCGAGACATTGATATGCCCCCAAAAGTGAGACAAGTATAAAGAGAAAGTGTTGCATAAAGAGTGTCTCAATAGTGATGATTCACAGTGAATCATCACTTGCGAATCAGTAACTGAGAATATGGAATCTGATCGGTGTTTCATAAGCGATGCTCGAATGTGGTCTTTGACAATTATACTCTTTGATCCAATCATAGATAGCCTGCTTAATCTCTTTCAAGGGCATTAGGTTGAGATCGAGCATTCTGAGG
>Ga0116189_1000334_pt1 | contig 46864 bp, 34 predicted proteins | sample AD_JPNTR3_MetaG_FD_89895 | JGI IMG/M metagenome (GOLD analysis project Ga0116189, IMG submission 89895) | Active sludge microbial communities of municipal wastewater-treating anaerobic digesters from Japan - AD_JPNTR3_MetaG | ecosystem: Engineered > Bioreactor > Anaerobic > Digestate | place... | reverse complement strand
TACCCATTTTACAAAAGGTTTAAGAATAATCGTTTTTGATTTTTCGTAACGAACAGTTCTTTTATCAATAGGTTTCTCGGCATTTGACGGAATAATCCACATATTACCGACCATCATAGCGCCTTTAATACGTTCCTCTGAACAAAGTATGGCAACTCGCCTTTGTGAAATATTCCATTTCTCCGCCGCTTCTTTAGCTGAAATATAGCTTAGCATATCCTTGCTCCTTGAAATTTTCTGTTTCTATTATATTCTAAAACGCGAACAATAGCAAGCGATTCCTTGTTGATAAATTAAAACTGTAAATGTGTTTTTTGCGTTTTGGCACTATGGCGGGTGTTTGAATAAACGAGCGGCGGCATAAACCGCCGTTTGTATGCAATCTGAAACTACAATCCATAACGGCTCTTTAACGGCTTAAAACGGCAGGCACAAAGCCCAACAAGGTAAAGAAAAAACCTAAAACGACTTGCACTTAAAGCGGTTCGTTTTAGGTTTCGATTGGTGGAGATAAGCGGGTTCGAACCGCTGGCCTCTTGAATGCCATTCAAGCGCTCTACCAACTGAGCTATACCCCCATAGGCACTTATATAATTTACCATACACTAAGAAGTTTGGCAAGAATTTTTTCATATTTTTCAGCAAATTATTGTCGGCGCGCAAAGCGGGAATTAATGCCTGTTACGCCCGGGCTGCACCTTGCCTGGGGCGGCATTCATACTTATGTAGTGGGAGATACTTATGAGCAGAAGTTACTACGTAAGAAAAATTTTCGGCTTTATTGTTTGCGTGATCGTCATCGCGGTCTTTGCTTTTGTCGCAAAACAGGCAAGGTTTTTCTAAAGTCCTTGCCGCGAAAAAGTCCGATAGGTGCCGTCGTTTTGTGCCAAATGCCTTATATACTGTTGCGGCGGAATGTCGACGCGGTTTTTTTGCCGAGGGAGTTTTCGGCGCAGGATAAGCTGAGGACAAGACAAGCGTAAGTCGGACAGAGTTAAGGAACAACGAAAAAGAATGTCCGCGGCTCGAAAATGGTGACGACAGCGATGCGCGGCGCGGACATTTGCAGCCAAAATATTTTTAATTTTTCGCAAAAAAATTTATATAAAAATGTTGACAAAAGTTTTCAGGGTGATATAATGATATTAGCAAACGAGATATGAGAGTGCTAACAATCGAAAGATGTGAGTGCTAACAATCCCGTCGGCAAAATTATTATCAAAATATTAAAGGAGGTTTTGTGTTATGAGAAACTATTTGTCTGCCAGGAACTTCTTTGACGATGCGTTTGACAGCTTTTTCAGACCCGTATTTTTCGATGCCGAGGACATGAGAACCGATATCAGGGAGCTTGACGACAGGTACGAAATGGCCATTGAGATGCCGGGCTTTGACAAGAATGAGATAAATATCGAACTTGCCAACGGCTACCTCAACATCTCGGCTCGCAAAGAGGAGAAGGAAGAGGACAAGAAGAACAAGTACATCTTCCGCGAGAGGAAAGTCGCCTACAAGCGTTCGTATTACGTCGGAGACGCGCGTGAAGAGAACATCAGGGCGAGATACGAAGACGGCGTTCTTTATGTCGACATTCCCAAAAAGAACGAGCAGGTCAAAGGCTCCAACAGAATCCTCATCGAGTAGAACCGACTCATATGTATTTCAGTCATTCATAATTACTCCCCTGGAAAAGGACCGCCGCATTTTGGGCGGCCCTTTTCTTTTTCCGAAAACAGTTGCAAAATGAGCGTGCGGGGAATTATACTTGAGACAGGGATATATTATTCAAACTTATTTCTCATTATAAATAAGAGGAAAAATGAAAAAAGAGACTTACAAGGTGGAAGGAATGACCTGCGCGGCGTGCGCCGCCTCGGTCGAAAGAGTGACAAAAAAGCTGGAGGGCGTAGCCCTCAGCGAGGTCAACCTTGCCACAAATAAGCTGACTATTTCCTATGACGAGAAAAAAGTCACCCCCGAAATGATTATGGAAAAAGTCCAGAAGGCGGGTTTTTCCATAGCTATAGAGGAGAAAGAGAAAAAAGTCAAGCCCGAAAAGGACAACGAGGGGAAAAAGGAAAGGGCGTCGCTGATTGCCGCGGCCGTTTTGACAGTAATTTTACTTTATGTATCCATGGGGCACATGCTCCCCAAGCCCTTGCCGCTTCCGCGCTTTATGGAAATGTCGGCAAACCCCGCAAATTTCGCGCTGACTCAGCTTATTCTCACCGCGCCGGTTCTGTTTCTCGGGAGAAGATTTTTTATTAACGGTTATAAGGCGCTGTTCCACCTGAATCCCAATATGGACAGTCTGGTCGCGATAGGCGTTACCACATCCTTTGTTTACAGCCTTGTCATGACCTACATGATTCCCGCCTATATGCACGCCGTTCATAATCTCTACTACGAGTCGGCGGCGGTCATAATTACGCTCATCATGCTCGGGAAATACCTCGAGGCAAACAGCAAGCGCAAGACCCAAAGCGCGATAAAGAAGCTTATGGAACTCGCGCCCGATGTGGCGGTAGTGGTAAACGAGGACGGAACTTGGCTTGAAACGCCCGTATCACAGGTAAAAGTCGGAGATATTGTGCTGGTAAAGCCCGGCGCGAAGGTGCCCCTTGACGGCGTGGTCATTAAGGGCGAAAGCGGTGTGGACGAATCGATGATTACGGGCGAAAGCATACCCGTCGAAAAGTCGACAGGCGACAATGTCATCGGCGGCAGCGTCAATTATAACGGCGCGCTGTATGTCAAAGTGACAAAGGTGGGCGGGGATACCGTGCTCGCCAAAATCATTAAGTTTGTCGAGGACGCGCAAGGAAAGAAAGCGCCCATTTCAAAAATCGCCGATAAGGTGGCGGGCTATTTCGTGCCCGTGGTTATCGGGATCGCGCTTGTGTCCTTTGTCGCGTGGGCTATCGCGCAAAAAGACGTCGCCTTTGCACTTAAAATCTTCACCGCGGTGCTGGTCATAGCCTGTCCGTGCGCGCTGGGACTTGCTACTCCCACGGCGATAATGGTGGGGACGGGACTGGGCGCGTCAAAAGGGATACTTATAAGGAGCGGCGAAGCTCTGGAAATTACCCACAAAACCGATACCGTCGTATTGGACAAGACAGGGACCGTGACCGAGGGAAAACCCGTTGTCGCCGAAATTGCCGCATTCGGCATCGAAGAAAAAGAGCTTTTGAAAATAGCCGCCTCAGCCGAAAGCGTCTCCGAACACCCGCTCGCCAAAGCCATAGTGGAGGCCAAGGAAGACGAGGCGGAACTGTATAAAATTAAGGAGTTTAACAGCCTTACGGGGCAGGGAATAAACGCGACGTTCGAGGACGGACGGAAGGTCGTCGTCGGGAACAGGAAGCTTATCGAAAACGCGGGAATTGCGCAAGACCTCGCAGCAGTTGCCGAAAGGATGTCGGAAAAAGGTCAGACGGCGGTGTTTGTCGTCGCGGACGGCGCGGTAAAAGGCATAATCGGCATTTCGGACAAGGTCAAGGAGACAAGCCGTGAGGCGATTGAAAAACTCAAAAGCGAAAACATCAAGGTGTACCTCATGACCGGCGACAACTCTAAGACCGCCGAGCACATCGCAAAGACGGTGGGCGTGGACGAAGTATTTGCCGAAGTCATGCCCGAGGATAAGGCGGCGTACGTCGAAAAGCTTCAGAAAGAGGGCAGAAAGGTCATGATGGTGGGCGACGGAATCAATGACGCACCCGCGCTGACACAAGCCGATGTGGGCGTTGCCATAGGCAGCGGCTCCGATATAGCGATTGAGTCCGGGGACATCGTCCTCATGAAGTCCGACCTGAACGACGTTTACAGGGCGATAAAATTAAGCAAGTACACAATCAGAAATATAAAACAAAACCTCTTCTGGGCGTTTTTCTACAACGTCATCGGGATACCGGTTGCGGCGGGCGTTCTGTACCCCGTCACGGGAACGCTGTTATCGCCCATGATAGCCGCGTTTGCGATGTCGTTGAGCTCGGTGTTTGTCGTGGGAAACGCGCTTAGACTTAGGGCAAAAAAGCTGTAAAATGAGCAAAAGGAGTGCAAATTATGACAATATTGAAAGTAGCTGACATGCATTGTCTTGCATGTGTGAACAGAATTTCCAAATCGCTTGACGCGGCGGGGATAAAGCACGTTGTGACACTGTCCGACAAAACAGTGTCCGTTGAGGACGACAAAGCGGATCAGGCGATTGCCGTGTTGGACGAAGCGGGGTATGAAGCGGTAAAATAACGCGAAGCGTATAATTGCATTTTTTCGCCGCGGGGTGTAAAATATAACCAAATATGATGAAAAGGTCTTTCTTATGAAATTTACGCCCGTATTGGATAAAGGGTTTGCGCCCGCTTTTTCGGCGATAGAAGACTTCCAAAAGAAAGTCGGAGAAAGCGGACAAAAAAACAAAGTCGTCTTTGCCGTGGAGCGCAACGACGGCTATAATTATATTTTCGAACTTGACGCGTTTTCCGACGGCGTGAACGACGCGTACAACATAAAAATCGCCGACCGCCTTGTTAAGTCCGTTTTGTGGATTGTGGGCGGATACAAAATCTATGTCGCGGGCTCCCGCGTTTTGTACGAGTATTTCAAAAAAGCATATTCGATTGACGGCGCGAGGCGTTTTGACACGCAATTCATGTCGGGCATTTACGAAAAAGAGTTTTCGGTAGTCGAGTGCGATTATGCGGGCATCCCTGCGCGCAAAACCTGCTTTATGCCGATCGGCGGGCACTTTGACGGGTGCAGGATAGGTTTTGACGCGGGCGGGTCCGACCGCAAGGTCAGCGCGGTAATCGACGGTAAGGCCGTATATAGCGAAGAAGTCATCTGGCACCCGAAGCTCGAGTCCGACCCGACGTATCACTATAACGAAATCAAAAAAGCCTTCAAAACCGCCGCATCCCATTTGCCGAGAGTGGACGCGATAGGCGTATCCAGCGCGGGAATATACATAAACAACCGCATCATGGCGGCGTCGCTGTTTGTCAAGGTGGGGAAAGAAGACTTTGACAAAAAAGTCAAAAATATGTACGTCGACATCGCGAAGGAGTTTTTCGCGCCTCTTGAAGTTGCCAACGACGGGGATGTCACCGCGCTTTGCGGCAGTATGGAACTTAAGGACAACAGGGTGCTGGGCATCGCCATGGGAACGAGCGAAGCGGCGGGCTACATAAACAGCGGCGGCGGCCTTAACGGCTGGCTTAGCGAACTTGCCTTTGTGCCGGTGGACTTTAACGAAAACGCGGCAATCGACGAATGGAGCGGCGACTACGGGTGCGGAGTGAAGTATTTCTCCCAGGACGGAGTGATTAAACTCGCGACTGCGGGCGGATATCAATTTGCGGACGGGTTGACTCCTGCCGAAAAGCTTAAAGTAATTCAGAAAGAAGTTGAAAACAATTCGCCCCTTGCCGAGACCGTATTTTCCGATCTGGGAATTTATCTCGGCTATACCTTGCCGTATTATGCTATGTTTTACGACATTAAGCACGTAATGCTATTAGGGCGCGTTATGAGCGGCAGAGGCGGAGAGATTATAATAAACAAGGCGAAAGAAGTAATAAAAGAAGAATTTCCCGCCCTTAGTAAAATCAACATTTATTTACCCGACGAAAAATCCAGGAGAGTGGGACAAAGCGTCGCCGCGGCGTCCTTGCCCAAAAGGAGGGAGTAATGGAATTTAAAAAGGAAAACAGTCTGGTTTTTGTTCCGGAAAATACCGACGAAAAACTTGCGCTTTCACGGACCACACATATGGCAATCGCCGCCCATCAGGACGATATTGAGCTTATGGCATTGCACGGGATACTTGAGTGCTTCGGCTTGCGCGACAAGCATTTTACCGCGATAATCACCGCCGACGGCGCGGGCAGCCCCCGAAACGGACTGTATAAAGACTTTTCCGATGAAGAAATGATACGTGTCCGCATAGAGGAGCAGAAAAAAGCCGCCGTTGTGGGCGAATATTCGGCACTTGTAATGCTGGGCTATTCCTCAAAGGAAATTAAAGACCCGACCAACAGCGACGTAATCGACGACTATGTAAAGATTTTTGAATCGACACGTCCCGAAATAGTTTACACCCACAACCTTGCCGACAAGCACGACACGCATTTGGGCGTGGCGGTAAAGGCTATTTGTGCGATGAGAAAACTTCCGGAGAATATTAAACCCAAAAAAGTCTACGGGTGCGAAGTGTGGCGCGACCTCGACTGGGTAAACGACGCTCGGAAAGTCGTCTTCGACACAAGCGCCCACCCCAATATCGCAAACGCGCTTATAAGCGTGTTTGACAGCCAGATTTGCGGCGGCAAACGCTATGACCTTGCCGCGGCTGGAAGAAGGACGGCAAACGCGACTTACGGCGCAAGCCACAGCGTGGACAAGGCCGACAGCTTGAGTTATGCAATCGACCTTACGCCCCTTGTTTACGACGAAAACCTCGACATTGTGGAGTATATCGCGTGCTATATCCGCGAATTCGAGTACGATGTCAGGGCAAAACTCAATAAACTGATAAAAAATTAAGAGGTTATTAAATAATGAATTTAATCATCACAAAAGATTATGAAGAACTGAGCGCAAAAGCCTATGAAATCGTAAAAAAAATACTGCTTGAAAAGCCCGACGCGACATTGGGTCTTGCCACCGGCTCCACGCCTGTGGGATTGTACAAACTCATGGCGGCGGACTGCAAAAAGGGCGAAGTATCCTATAAGAACGTCAAAAGCTACAACCTCGACGAGTATGTGGGACTGGGCGTCGGCGACGAACAGAGTTATGTAGAGTTTATGAGGAAAAACCTCTTTAACCACATTGACATCGACCTTAAAAATACTCACCTTCCCGACGGAATGGACGCCGATATGCAAAAAGCGTGCGACAGGTACAACGAGATGCTCGCAAACGCCGAAATTGACGTGCAGATACTCGGTATCGGCGGAAACGGACACATCGCGTTTAACGAGCCGGGCACATCGTTTGATTCGGTGACGCATATAGTTAACCTCACCGAAAAAACCATTGAGGACAACGCGAGGTTTTTTGACAGCATCGACGAAGTCCCGACAAAGGCGATCACTATGGGAATTGCCAACATCATGGCGGCAAAGTCAATAATAATACTTGCGAGCGGCGCAAACAAAGCCGACGCAGTTTTTGCGGCTGTAAAGGGCAAAATCGACGAGTCCTGCCCTGCGTCCATACTGAGAACGCACAAAAACGCAACCTTCATCGCCGACATTGAAGCGGCAAGCAAACTGTAATACATAAAGGAGAAAGTTATGAAAAGCGACATCGAAATTGCCCAGAGCGTAAAACTTTTGCCCATAAATGCGGTGGCGGAAAGAGCGGGGATAGACGAGAAGCACCTCGAATACTACGGCAGATACAAAGCCAAAGTGGACTTGTCCCTGTTAAATAACAACAAAAAATTTGGCAAACTCATTCTTGTCACGGCAATAACGCCCACTCCCGCGGGAGAAGGCAAGACGACAACGACAATCGGGCTTGCGGACGGACTTGCACGCATAGGCAAAAAGGTAATTGCAGCTTTGCGCGAGCCGTCTTTGGGGCCTGTTTTCGGCGTAAAAGGCGGAGCCGCAGGCGGCGGGTATGCGCAGGTTGTGCCTATGGAAGATATAAATCTCCACTTTACGGGCGACTTTCACGCAATCGGCGCCGCCAACAATCTCCTTGCCGCTATGTTGGACAACCACATTCATCAGGGCAACGCGCTCGGAATCGACATGCGCAAAATCACCTGGAGAAGGTGCGTTGACATGAATGACAGACAGCTCAGAAACATCGTCGACGGACTTGGAGGAAAGGCCGACGGCGTGCCGAGAGAGGACGGGTTTGACATAACCGTCGCTTCGGAAATCATGGCAATACTGTGCCTCAGCACATCGATAAAAGACCTCAAAGAGAGACTTGCGAAAATCATAGTTGGCTACACTTATGACGACAAGCCTGTGACCTGCGGCGACCTCAAGGCCGCGGGAGCAATGGCTGCGCTGCTGAAAGACGCTATAAAGCCCAATCTCGTCCAGACGCTGGAGGGCACTCCCGCCTTTGTTCATGGCGGACCCTTTGCCAATATAGCCCACGGCTGTAATTCGGTTACGGCAACCCGCCTTGCTTTGAGCCTTGCCGATTATGCGGTGACCGAGGCAGGCTTCGGCGCCGACCTCGGAGCCGAAAAATTTCTCGACATTAAGTGCCGCTATGCGCACCTTTTGCCCTCGGCAGTCGTTATCGTCGCTACGATAAGGGCATTAAAGATGCATGGGGGAGTCGCCAAGAGCGAATTAAACGCCGAAAACACCGACGCGCTTATTAAGGGACTTCCCAACCTTTTACGCCACGTTGACAATATCCGCAACAGGTATCATCTGCCCGCGGTTGTCGCGCTTAACCGCTTCCCCGCCGACACCGACGCCGAAATCGCGCTTGTCACCGAGCAGTGTAAAAAGCTCGGCGTAAACGTCGTACTTTCCACGGTATGGGCTGACGGCGGAAAGGGCGGAACGGCTCTTGCCGAAGAAGTGGTGCGCCTAAGCGAAGCCGAAAATAAGTTTGACTTCCTCTATGACGTCAATGACACCATTGAAAACAAGATTAACACCATCGTGACGAAGATTTATGGCGGTACAGGGATCGAGATTTCGGCGCAGGCGAAAAAGCAGATCGCTCTCATTAGGTCACTCGGATACGACAAGCTGCCCATCTGTATGGCAAAGACCCAATACAGCTTTTCCGACAATCCCGCGCTTCTCGGCGCGCCTCAGAATTTTACCGTCACCGTCAAGAACATCAGGCTTTCGGCAGGCGCGGGCTTTATCGTGGCGCTGACAGGCGACATCATGACCATGCCCGGTCTTCCCAAAGTCCCCGCGGCTGAGAATATCGATGTCGACGACAACGGAATAATTACAGGTCTCTTTTAAGAAAACCCCCAAAAATACACAAGCGGCATTTTTGGGCGGAACATCGGATTTTGCCCCCGAATATCCTGTGGATATTCGGAGAAACCCCCTAAGTATAATGTGAAAAACCGCCCGAAAGCAGGCGGTTTTTTTATGATATATTTAATCCGTGGATTCTCCCGAAGTCCCTATTTTTGGGGGATGTTTTGACTATTCTTCGAGGTGTCCATAAATCCGCGATTTATGGATTTAATTCCCCCCAAGATTATTTGGGATGTTTTGGGGCTATGCCGCTTGGGATTGCGTTGTGTTATTGTACTTTTTGTTGAAATTCTCTTCGCCGGTAAACAGGTAGATTATCCCTTCGAAAAAGCCGATAATTTCGGGAATGCCCGTCCAGAAAAAAATAAGATAGATTATGCCCGCCGTTTTCTGCCCGAGGTAGAATTTGTGCACACCGAAAAGTCCTAAGAATATCGCAAGAAGCGCCGCTACGTATTTGTTTCTCATACTCATTTTCTCCTTTGTCTATATATTTATTATGGGAAAAACGATGGAAAAAATTAAGAAAACGGCAAAAATATAAGGTGTGAGGGTATTTGGGTTGTTTTTGGGAGTTTTATTGTTGAAAGGGAGTGCAAGTTATGATAAAATTAAAAGAAAAAGTCCCCTGTGAAGCTAAGGGAGAAACTTCAAAAGGGACTTTTTCAGGAAAATATTATTAATCAGGTTCAATTTTATGTTAAAAAAGCTCGCTTAAATTAGTCTTAATAGAAAAACATTTTTTACTTATTATTAATGTTGGTTTAAGAATGGGCTTATAAAATGTAAAACAAAGGAGAACGGTATGAATATTTTGCTTGTTGAAGACGAAGTTGAGCTTGCCGACGGTATAGCGCATCTCCTCAAAAAAGCCAGATACAACGTCGATACCGTCTATGACGGCGAACAAGGGTACATTTACGGTCTCAGCAACCGCTATGACGTAATCGTGCTCGACATTATGCTGCCCAAACTCAACGGTTTTGAAGTGATAAGACGGCTCAGGGAAGAGAAAGTCACTACGCCCATACTGGTACTCAGCGCGCTCGGACAGACGGGCGACAAGGTGAGGGGACTGGATCTGGGCGCCGACGACTACCTTGCAAAGCCCTTCCAGAGCGAGGAATTACTCTCCCGCATCAAGGCGCTTTTACGCCGCAAAACAGACGTTATTAACGAGAACATAATAAAATTCGGCGATTTGGCGTTAAACGCGTCGAGTTATGAACTCTTATGCAACAACAAGAGCATAAAGGTGTCGCTTAAAGAGAGCGAGATACTTATGTACTTCCTCTCCCGCCCCAATTTCGTTGTGACAAAGGACGAACTGATTATTAAGGTGTGGGGCTATGACAGCGAAGCCGAATACAACAACATCGAAGTGTATATCTCGTTTTTGAGGAAAAAATTGCAGTTTTTGGGGAGCACTGTGTCCATCTCCACGGTGAGGGGAGCGGGCTACAAACTGGAGGCATGATGTTCAATAAGCTGAGACTAAACATGGCGATCCGCTACAGCGTCACATTGGGGACTGCATTTATCGCCATACTCATGCTTATATTTCTTGCCTATCTCTATCAGACCAACGACACAATAGAAAAAAATCTCGCGCGCGTTACCGAAAGCAGGGTATTCAATCCGACTTTCGGTATTTTTTCCAACTCGGGTGCCGACGAGTACACAAGGTATTCCTTGAGCATTTTTCTCCAGAAGGACGGCGCGTATATCGTCAGCAACGGCGACTTTTACGACGAGGACACGATGACCCAGCTGTTGAAGTCCATTCCGTCGCTTGCCAAGAGCGGCGACGCTACAGGCCGCATAAAAATCAACGGCAATTTCATGGCATACAGTGTAAACCAAAACAGGATAAACAACAGCTACACCGCCTATATCTACGACTACACGAGGGAAAACCGTTCCCTTTTCGAGCTTGCGGCGGCGATACTTATGATAGGCACGCTTGGGCTTATCGGAATAGTGATATTCAGCTTCAAGGCGGCGGAAAAGACGGTACTCCCTGTCGAAAACTCCTTCAACAAGCAGAAAGAACTTGTCGGCAACGCCAGCCACGAACTTAAAACCCCGCTCACGATAATCAGCACAAATCTCAGCATTTTGCAGGAAAATCTCGAGGATATCCCCGAGGAAAAGCGCAGATGGATAGAGGGCATAAGCGTACAGGTCAAGCGGCTTAACAATCTCGTCGTGGAGATGCTCGATCTCGCCAAGATGGACGAAATGCAAACTTTGCCAAAGACCGGCCAGTTTTCCCTCAGCGACCTTGCCGAGCGTGTGGCGTTGGAAGCAGAGGTTCTGGCATTTGAGCACAACATCAGTATGGTTACAAAAATCGCTCCCAATATCCGCATGACCGGCATAGAAGCCAACATCGAAAAGCTGATTTACATTCTCGTGGATAATGCAATTAAGTATACCAATATCGGCGGTACGGTTACCCTAAGTGTGCAAAACGATAAAAAACGCCCGCAGCTTAAAGTCATAAATACGGGCGAAGGAATCGACAAGGCCGACCTCGACAAACTCTTTGACCGCTTCTACAGAGTGAACAAATCGCACACCAACGGAGAGGACTCTACAAGGAGTTTCGGACTGGGATTGGCGATAGCGAAGAGTATCGTCGACGGACATCAGGCGACCATCACCGTGGACAGCGAAAAGGGCAAGTATACCGAGTTTACCGTTACTTTCAAAAATTAGCTCCCAAATTTTGTAAAAGTGATGTTATAATAGTTTTAATATTTATTTTTTTACGGAGAGTGGTTATTTTATGGAGAGATTACTTACCCGCTGGGGCAAGACCCTTGACAAAAACCTGCCCCTTAACGATTATCCCCGCCCTCAGATGGCAAGAGACAGCTTTATCAACTTAAACGGCGTGTGGAATTACGCTATTCTTGACAAAAACGCGCCTCTTGAAGCCTATCAAGGCGAAATCGTGGTGCCTTTCAGCCCCGAGTGCATACTTTCGGGCGTGGAGAAGGAAGTTAAGCCCACCGATTACCTCTATTATCAAAGAAAATTCAATTACAAAAAGTCAAATGATATTGCGCTCCTTCATTTCGGCGCGGTCGACTATGCCTGCGAAGTCGCAATAAACGGCAAGGTTGCAGGATGTCACGAAGGCGGCTATTACCCGTTCTGTTTTGACATAACCGGACTTTTAATCGAGGGGGAAAACGAAATCACCGTAAAAGTGGAAGACCCCACCGACACGGGAAGCCAGGCGCGCGGCAAGCAGTCGTCCAAGCGCGGCGGGATATGGTACACTCCCCAGTCGGGCATATGGCAGACGGTGTGGATCGAGGAAGTTTGCGACAATTACATAAGCGGCATAAAAATCACCCCCGACATTGACAGCGACACAGTCGCGTTTGAGATAGCTTTCAGCAAAAAGACGGTTGACTCGACAATAGAAATCATCGACAAAGGCAAAGTAATTCAGACCGTGACGGCAAAAGGGAATGCCGTTGTCAAAATGGCTGATTATAATCTCTGGTCGCCCGAAAATCCCTACCTCTATGACGTAGTAATAACGGCGGGCAAGGATAAGATCAACAGCTATTTCGGAATGAGAAAGTTCTCCCGCGGCTTTGACGAGAAGGGCGTAAGCCGCATGATGCTCAACAACAAGCCCTATTTCCAGAACGGTCTGCTCGACCAAGGGTATTGGAGCGACGGAATGTATACGCCGCCCAGTGACGAGGCGCTTGTTTACGACATCGAGACCATGAAGAAAATGGGCTTCAATATGTTGAGAAAGCACATAAAGATTGAGCCTCTTCGCTGGTACTACCACTGCGACAGGTTGGGCATGCTGGTCTGGCAGGACATGGTGAGCGGCGGCGGAACATACAGCCCCCTTACCATTGCCGTGCGTCCCGCGCTTTCGCTTGCGACGGGCATCAAGAAGCTGGGCTGGATGAGCGACGGCGAGGAGAATTACAAGCGTTTTTCCAGAACGGACGAAAAGGGGAGAGAGGAGTATTATACCGATTCCGAGAGGATGATAGACCTGCTTTACAACTGCGTTTCCCTCTGTCTGTGGGTGCCGTTCAACGAGGCGTGGGGGCAGTTTGACGCGCTTAAAGCGTGCGAATTCTACCGCAAAAAAGACCCCACCCGCCTTATAGACCACGCCAGCGGCTGGTTTGACCAGGGCGGCGGCGACGTCAACAGTTTCCACATCTATTTCACTGCGTACATTTTCCCGAAATACAACCGTAACGACGACCGTCCCGTCGCGGTGACCGAATTCGGCGGATTCAGTCTGCAGATGAAAGGACACATGTACAACAAGGAAAAATTCTTCGGATACCGCAAGTATTATGACAAGGCGGCGTATGAAGACGCCATCGAAAAGCTGTACGAAACAAAGATAATCGCCAATATCCCCAAAGGACTTTCGGCATGCGTTTATACCGAGGTTTCCGACGTCGAGGACGAGTGCAACGGCTTGCTCACATACGATCGCGAAGTTGTAAAAATGGATATCGACCGCATGAGAAAAATAAACGAAAAAGTCAAGCTTTGAGGTAAAAAGCGACACGCTTTTTTATTGAAACGAGTAAAATGTCAGGGCGCTTATTGCCTTGACATTTTATTATTGTTTATATATAATAAGCTATCAAGAGGTTTTAATTATGTTGGATAACAGAGCGTTCAAAATACTCGACATAGCAATAGGCATGACGACCGAGGGCGAAAGCGCGGTCGTCGAAAAAACGGAAATACTCACACAGCTCGGCGAGACTGTGGATTTTGCCGACCTCGATAAGATAATGGAAACGCTGGCGCTCAACGATATGATCAGCCTTATTTATACCGACGATAAGGTTTATTGCATAACTCCTCGTCCGAAGGGAAGAATAGCGTATGAGAAGAGGCAGCAGGCCGCCGCTCAGAACGCGGCCGCCGCGGTCGAGCAGCCCGCCGTCATGGCGATAACCGACGCCATCGACGAAAACGGCGTGGAGATACCCGTCAGGCTTAACATAAAAAAGCTTGCCGCGATTTGCGCCGTAAGTTCGTTTTTGGGCGGATTTTTCGCGGCGATATTCGCATTTATCATCGCGAGGTTGTTTTAAGATATGGTTCTCGGCAAAAAAGAAAGGGTGCTCATGGACGTCGTTTACAAGCAGGCAAGCCGTTCGCAGAACGGTCAATGCCTGATTTCCCCTTTCGATATTTTGCGCCGCATACCTTACAGAGTGGACTTTCGGGAGAGCGACCTTGAAGAGACTATGAACCAGCTGGTTTTGGACAACTATTTTGAATACGAAAAAGCCAAAAAAAGCACGGGCGACGTTATGTATATAATTACGCTCAAGGACAACGGCATCAGCTACCAGCGGGATAAAATGATTTCCAGGAGAAAACTGATTTTTCGTATAATCACCACAATAATAATTGCAGCGCTGTCTTTCTCCATCAAATACATTTTATCGGCCATATTCGGATAGAAATGGAGAATAAATTCATTTTAACAAGCGATTATCAGCCTCGCGGCGACCAGCAACAGGCAATTGAAAAGCTGGTTGAGGGCGTAGAGGACGGACTCCGCACGCAGGTTCTCCTGGGTGTTACAGGTTCGGGCAAGACTTTCACCATGGCCAACGTCATCGCGCGTCTTAACCGCCCTGCGCTGGTCATTGCCCACAACAAGACCCTCGCCGCCCAGCTTTGCAACGAATTCCGCGAGCTTTTTCCCAAAAACAGAGTAGAGTATTTCGTATCCTATTACGACTATTACCGTCCTGAAGCCTATATTCCTTCGACCGACGTCTATATTGAGAAGGACATGAGCCTAAACGACGAGATCGACAAACTCCGCCACTCGGCGACGGCGTCTCTCGGCGAAAGGCGGGATGTCATTGTGGTCGCCAGCGTGTCGTGCATTTTCGGCCTGGGTGCGCCCGAGGAGTATTTTAAGCAGATGCTTTCCCTTCGTCCGGGGACGCAGGCCGACAGGGACAAGATAATCGACAAGCTTGTTCAGCTTCAGTATAAGCGGAGCGACATCGACTTTGTACGTTCGACCTTCCGCGTAAGGGGCGATGTTCTGGAAGTTTTCCCCAGCAGTAACTCAACTGTGGCGTTAAAAATCGAATTTTTCGGCGACTTAATCGAAAATATCTTCGAAGAAGACGTGACTACAGGCAAGGTGATTTCCCGCCTCGAGCATGCGGCGATATTCCCCGCGAGCCACTACGTTATCGGCGACGAGTCGCTGGAAGAAAAACTTGCCAAGATAAAAGAGGACCTGAGGCTGGAGACCGAGGCGTTTCGGGTTAAATCCAAGCTGCTTGAGGAGCAGAGGCTGCGCGAAAGGGTCAGCTACGACCTCGAAATGATAAGGGAAATCGGCTACTGCTCCGGGATAGAGAACTACTCCCGCTACTTTGACGGCAGGCAGCCGGGCGAGGCGCCATTTACCCTCATGGACTACTTTCCCGACGACTTTGTGCTCTTTATCGACGAAAGTCACATGACCATTCCGCAGCTTCGCGCTATGAACGCCGGCGACAGGTCGAGGAAGAAAAACCTGGTCGACTACGGCTTCCGTCTGAAGGCCGCATACGACAACCGCCCCTTGACGTTTGATGAGTTTCAGGAAAAATATTCTCAGGTAATCTGCGTAAGCGCGACCCCGGGCGACTTCGAGATGAAAGAGCAGGGACAGGTGGTGGAACAACTTCTGCGCCCCACGGGACTTGTCGACCCGCAGGTTGTCGTAAAGCCTACAAAAGGACAGATAGACGACCTTTTGTACGAGATTCGCGAGGTGATAAACGACAAGGGCAGGGTGCTTATCACCACACTGACCAAGAAAATGGCCGAAAACCTCACGATGTACCTCTGCGAGCACGGAGTAAAAGCGGTCTATATGCATTCCGACATTGACACTTTGGAGCGTATTGACATAATCACTTCCTTAAGAAAGGGCGAAAACGACGTGCTTGTAGGTATAAACCTCCTGAGGGAAGGACTGGACATTCCCGAGGTTCAGCTTGTGGCGATACTTGATGCCGACAAGGAAGGATTTTTGAGAAGCCGCTCGGCTCTTATTCAGACAATCGGCCGCGCGGCGCGTAACGCGAAAGGCAGAGTAATAATGTATGCCGACGTCATGACCGACAGTATGAAGAGCGCGCTTGCCGAGACCGAAAGAAGGCGAAACACCCAGATTGCATATAATAAAGAAAACAATATCACCCCCAGAACAATCGTTAAGGATATTAAAAACAGCATAATTATCACCAGAAAAGCCGATAAAGATGAGAGGGAAAAACTTACGAAAAAGGAGGCTGTCAAGGAAATCGAGCGTCTCAAAGGCCTCATGAGCGCGGCGAGCGCCCAGCTGGACTTCGAGACCTGCATTAAGCTCCGCGACCGTATTGCCGAGCTTACTAGATTTCTGAGACAATGAAAATAATGAGAAAAATCAAAACCCGCGACATTGCGCTGATTGCGATAATGACCTCGCTGCTCCTGGTCTTTGCGCTGGTGCCCATATCGATAGGGCCTGTTGACATGGCGTTTATGGCGCTCTTGCCCGTGATTGTGGTAACGCAGGTCAAGGGGCTCAGAATTGGCATGATACTTGGCGCGGTATTCGGGATAGTGTCATTCGGCGTGTCGTTTTCCTTACGGAGCGTACTTTCGCCTGTATTTATGAACCCCCTTGTGTCCATACTGCCCAGGCTTTTTATTGCGCTGACGACCTATTTCAGCGGAAAACTGATTGAAAAACTGCTCAAAAAGTCCAAACTTGACGAAAAAGTCGCACAAAGTATCAGGTACGGAGTGAGCGGAGCTGTCGGCGTTTGCACAAACACAACGCTGGTGCTTGGCATGATGCTCCTTATATACCGCGGAAGCGATATAAACGGCGTGGCGATAGGCTGGGCGCTTATAGGCGCGATCCTTGCGACAAACTTTGTCATCGAGCTTGTCGTGACCACCGTACTTTGCATACCCGTTTCCTTGACGATAAACAAACTTTTGACCATACAGTCGCAGAAGAAGGAGTCCGGTACGACCGCGCAAATTGACGTTGCCGAAGAAAAACACGATGAATAGCGATATTATCATAAGAGGCGCAAAGCAGAATAACTTAAAGAACATCGACTTGCGCATTCCCCGCGACAAGCTTGTAGTGTTTACCGGTCTTTCGGGAAGCGGCAAGTCCAGTCTTGCGTTTGACACAATCTTTGCCGAGGGGCAGAGGCGTTATGTCGAAAGCCTCTCAAGCTACGCAAGGCAGTTTTTGGGGCAGATGGACAAGCCCGACGTCGAGAGTATCGAAGGCTTAAGCCCCGCAATAAGCATTGACCAGAAGACCACGAGCCAGAACCCCCGCTCCACCGTGGGTACGGTGACCGAAATATATGACTACCTAAGGCTTCTCTTTGCGCGAATCGGCGTGCCTCACTGTCCCCGGTGCGGCAGTGAGATAAGCAGTATTACCGTCGACCAGATAGTAGACAAGATAATGACCATGCCCGAAAACACCCGCTTTCTGGTGCTTGCGCCCGTAGTGAGGGGCAGAAAGGGCGAGTACGTCAAGATGTTCGAGTCCCTCCGCAAGTCGGGTTACGCCCGCGTCAAGGCGGACGGAAGCGTCTACGGACTGGAAGAAGAAATCAAACTCGACAAAAACTTAAAGCACACGATAAGCGTCGTCGTCGACAGACTTGTAATAAAGGACGGCATACAGAGAAGGCTTACCGACAGCATTGAAAACGCGTTAAAACTTGCCGAAGGGCTGGTTATTGTCGAGGTGGACGGCAAGGAAGAACTTTTTTCCACCAATTACGCCTGCCCCGAATGCGACATAACGATAGGGGAAATAACGCCCCGAATGTTCTCTTTTAACGCCCCTTACGGCGCGTGCGAAAGCTGTACGGGACTGGGCTTCAAAAACGAAATCGACATCGATAAGCTTATCCCCGACCCCGCCCTTTCTTTGCGAGAGGGCGCGATAAAATGCTCGGGGTGGAATCTGGACTTCGGAAAAATCTCCTTAATGCAGTTCAACGCGCTAAGCCGCCGTTACGGCTTCAGCATGGACACGCCTTTCAAGGATCTGCCCGAAAGGATAAGAAACATCATCCTCTACGGCACCGAGGGCGAGAGTATCGCCATGACCCAGACCGGCGCGCATTACTCGATGGAGTACCGCGCGGCATATGAGGGAGTTGTCAACAACCTCAAACGCCGTTACCGCGAGACCCAGAGCGACGCGGTAAGAAAGGACATCGAGAAGCTTATGACGGCGACTCCCTGCGAAGTCTGCCACGGCAAAAGGCTCAAAAAAGAAGTGCTGTCCATAACAGTGGGCGGCAGGAGCATTGCCGAAGTGACCGAAATGCCCATAGTAAGACTGCCCGAATTTTTCAGAAGTCTGCAGCTTAATGCCCGCGACGAAATGATAAGCAAGCCCATTATGAAAGAGCTTAAAGAGAGGCTGAACTTCCTTATCGACGTGGGACTGGGATACTTGTCTTTGGCAAGAAGCAGCGCGACGCTCAGCGGCGGCGAAGCCCAGAGAATAAGGCTGGCGACCCAGATAGGCAGCGGGCTTATGGGCGTACTTTATATCCTCGACGAGCCGAGTATAGGACTGCACCAGCGCGACAACGAAAAGCTGATCGGCACCTTAAAGCGGCTTAGAGACCTCGGCAATACGCTTATCGTCGTCGAGCACGACGAGGACACGATAAGAAGCGCCGACTATATCGTCGATATTGGTCCGGGAGCGGGCGTCAATGGTGGACAACTTGTCGTTGCGGGTACCCTTGACGACGTTATCGGATGCCCAAACTCAATTACAGGCGATTATTTAAGCGGCAGGCGCAAGATACCTGTGCCCAAAATAAGGCGGATAGGCGACGGCAGATACCTTAGCGTTTACGGCGCAAGGGAGAACAACCTTAAGAATATTAACGTCGACATCCCCGCGGGACTGCTTACGGTAATCACGGGCGTGTCGGGCAGCGGAAAGTCAAGTCTTGTTAACAGCATAATATATCCCTATCTCAGCAACCGCCTCAACGGCAGCCGCCTTATGGAAGGCAAGTGCGACGAAATTACGGGACTGGACTATTTCGACAAGATAATAGCCATCGACCAAAGCCCGATAGGCAGAACGCCGAGGAGCAACCCCGCCACTTATACGGGAGTGTTTACTTATGTAAGAGAACTCTTTGCCAAGACCCCGGACGCCAAATCGAGAGGCTATGACGCGGGACGTTTCTCCTTCAACGTAAAAGGCGGCAGGTGCGAAAACTGTCAGGGCGACGGAATAATAACGATAGAGATGCACTTTTTGCCCGACGTATACGTGCCGTGCGAAGTGTGCCACGGAAAGCGTTATAACAGGGAGACTCTGGAAGTCAAGTACAAGGGCAGGAGCATTTACGATGTGCTTGACATGACCGTGGACGAGGCGTGCGATTACTTTGAGAGCATACCGAGGATTTACAACAAGCTAAGGACTTTGCGCGACGTCGGACTCGGCTACATCAAACTCGGTCAGCCGGCGACGACGTTCAGCGGAGGCGAGGCGCAGAGGATCAAACTTGCTACCGAGCTTTCCAAGCGCAGCACAGGCAAGACGGTATATATCCTCGACGAGCCGACCACGGGTCTGCACCCCTATGACGTGGAAAAACTGATTTCCATACTCAACAAGCTTGTCGACAGCGGAAATACGGTAATAGTCATCGAGCACAATCTCGACGTGATACGCGTCGCCGACCACATAATAGACCTTGGTCCCGAAGGGGGCGACGCGGGCGGCACCGTTGTCTCGTGCGGCACGCCCGAGGAGATAAAGAAATGCGATGCAAGTTACACAGGTCAATACCTGTAAGGTGTTTTGCTTGTAATTTCGGGCTTTCTACGATATAATTGATTATTGATAATTAATGAGGTTATACTAATGTACAGATACGACTTAACGACAGACAAAGAGGCGCTTTACGATATCACCGACCAGGTCGCGGAAGCGGTGAAAAAGAGCGGAGTAAAAGAGGGCATATGCGTAGTTTACTGCCCCCACACCACCGCCGCGATAACGATAAACGAAAACGCCGACGAGTGGGTGGCAAAGGACGTCATATTCGCCACAAAGACCGCTTTCCCCAAGCTCCCGCAGTTCCAACACGACGAAGGGAACAGCGACGGGCACGTAAAGAGCAGCGTATTCGGCGTGAGCGAAACGCTTATAATAGATAACGGGAAACTGGTGCTTGGCACGTGGCAGAACATCTATTTTGCCGAGTTCGACCCGCCGAGGCGCCGCAATTTTTATGTAAAGATAATAGAGGGCTGAAAATTATGTTGGACGCGAGAATAAACAAACTTGCCGAAATACTGGTAAATTATTCCTGCAAGGTGCAAAAGGGACAGAACGTACTCATCGAGGCGACGGGCATTCCTTACGAAATGGTAAACGCGCTTATCCGCGAAATATACAACGCGGGCGGATATCCTTTTGTCGAGCTTTACGACAACAAGGTAAAGCACGCTTTGCTCTCGGGCATGACCGAAGAACTTGCCAACCGCATGAAGGAGTTTGACGCGCGCAGAATGGAGAAAATGCACGCCTACATCGGCATTCGCGGCGGCAACAACAGCATGGAGCTTGCCGACGTCGACAAAGAGATATTGCAGATGTACACAAGGCTGTACTCGTACCCAGTTCACCACGAACTCAGAGTAAACAGGACAAACTGGGTTGTGCTACGCTGGCCGACAGAAGGCATGGCGCAGCTTGCCAAGATGAGCACCGAGGCGTTTGAGAAGTTCTATTTCGACGTGTGCACCCTTGACTACGGCAAGATGAACGAGGCTATGACGCCCCTCGAAAAGCTCATGGAGAGGACAGACAAAGTAAGGATCGTCGGACCCGACACCGATATAACCTTCAGCATAAAGGGTATCGGCGCGCAGAAGTGCGCGGGCGACAGGAACATTCCCGACGGCGAGATTTACACAGCTCCCGTAAAGTACAGCGTAAACGGACACATCCATTACAACGCGCCCAGTATCGAAAACGGCTTTGAGTTTAATGACGTAAGGCTGACATTTAAGGACGGCAAAATCGTTGAGGCGACTGCCAACGACACAGAGGCGTGCAACAAGATTTTCGACACCGACGAAGGAAGCCGTTATGTAGGCGAATTCGCTATCGGCGTAAACCCGTTTATAACAAAGCCCATGGGCGATATACTGTTTGACGAGAAGATAGCCGGATCTATTCATTTTACGCCCGGCTGCTGCTATGACGACTGTTACAACACCAATCAGAGCGCGGTTCACTGGGATCTGGTGCTCATTCAGACCCCCGAGTACGGCGGCGGCGAGATATGGTTTGACGACGTGCTCATAAGAAAGGACGGAAGGTTTGTTCTGCCCGAACTGGAGTGCCTCAATCCCGAGAACCTCATTTAAGGAGTGCTATGAAGGAAACGAAACCGGCAAGCTACAACGAGACCAAGGTGAAAAAACCCTCTTTCTTCGTCTACTGGCTTCCCTCAGTGGTGCTCAGACCCTTGATTTACATATTTTTCCGACACAGAATCAAGCACGGGCTCAAGGGCGTAAAAGGGCCTATCCTTGCCATAGCCAATCACTGCAGTACAATGGACATCGTTTTTTCCGTCCAGTCGTTACTCCCCAAGCGTTTTAACATTGTCGCCAGCAAAGACCTCTTTACGTGGGAGCCTCTCAAGCCTTTCATAACCAGGTTCGGCGCGATACCCAAAAATCAGTGTTCGATTGACCTTCAGTCGTTAAAACTTATGAAAAAGGCCATCGAGAGCGGCAACAACGTGCTCATTTACCCCGAAGGCCGCACCAGTGTGGACGGCAAGCAGTTGTATTATATCGCGCCAAGTATCGCAAAGTTTATTAAAATGATGGATACAACGGTCGCCCTCATAAAGACCGAAGGCGCGTTCCTGACCAAACCCAGGTGGTACCGCGGATTCCGTTTCGGCAAGGTGGTCACCGAGACCTCGGTGCTCCTTACCAAAGAGGAAGTCAAAACCCTGCCCGTGGACGAGATTTACAAGCGCGTCAAAGAGGGACTTCAGTTTAACGACAACCTTTGGCAAAGAGAGCACAATGTCAGGTTCCACGCCAAGCACATGGCGCGCAACCTCAATTACATACTTTACAAGTGCCCCAAGTGCGGCGCCGAGTACGAAATGGAAAGCGACGACAAGTTCCTCACGTGTACTTCGTGCGGAAACAAGGTCGAGTATACTCCTTTGGGCGAACTTAAGCCCGTGGGAGACAGCGTGACGCTCGATAGAATCGACCTGTGGTTTGACTTCTGCCGTAATGCCGCGCGCGAAGAAGTTATGAAAGATAATTTTTATATCTCCAAGCCCGTCCGGTTCTGGATGGAAGATGTCGGATCAAGGCATTTCCACCTCCGCGGCGAGGGCGAACTGTATATGAACAAGGACGTCATCGGCTACAAGGGCACCAAGGACGGCGAGCCGTTCGAGATTAAGCAGTACCTGAAATTGCTGCCCACGCTTATCACCAAAAACGAGGAAGGAATCGACCTTGTGGAGTGTGACACAATTTACCGTTTCCTCTTTACCGAGCACAAGTGGTCGAGTAAATACGGCCTGCTGTGCGAGCAGTTATTTGCCGTAAATAACGGATTGGTCAAATAAAAATACTCAAAAAATATTTGCATTTTTTTTTGAGGCGTATTATAATAGAGTACACAAATCGATGGAGTATGGTGTAGTGGTAGCACGTAGGCCTCTGACTCCTAAGGTGTAAGTCCGATTCTTACTACTCCTGCCAAAAGGGACCGTTTTACGGATAGGTAAAACGGTTTCTTTTTTTATGTCTGTTTTCGAAGGAATAAGCGCAAAGGGTTTTTTTCATACTAAGAGCAGTATGTTAACCGTATTGTTGCGCAGTATAATCATTTTCACGGTGCTGGTCATCGGCATAAGGTTTATGGGCAAGAGGACGCTGGGCGAACTTCAGCCCTACGAGTTTGTCATTATGCTGGCAGTTGCCGAGCTTGCCTGCATACCCATGCAGGACATTTCCATATCCATTTTTTACGGGCTGGTGCCTATGGGCGTAATTATCGTGCTCCATTTTGCAATAACCGTCCTTACGGCAAAGAGCATCAAGGCGAGAAGACTCCTAAACGGCCGTCCGTTTATCGTCATCGACGACAACGGGATATGCGCGCGGACGCTAAAAAAGCTCAACATCGACGTAAACGACCTGCTTGCATCCATACGCCAACAAGGGTGCTTCAGCATAACCCAGATTAAGTACGGGATAATCGAAACAAACGGCGCAATCTCGCTTCTTAAAAACGAAGAGGCGCCCGCGCCCAACAGCATTCCCGTGACCTTAATAGTCGAAGGGCGATATATGAGCGAAAACATGCAAATCATGGGCATAACTCAGGCGCAGGTAGAGAAGGTCATGAGCGACAACCGCTTAAAACTAAAGGACGTGCTCCTGATGACCGCCGACTCCGGCAAGGTCTTCATTCAGCCCAAGGACGCAAAATACATCGAGGTGCAGGTAGAATGAACATTAAACTCATCGTGGTGATACTGCTCGTCATACTCCTTGTCGGCGGCGGAATATGGGAGACCATATTTGTGGAAAAGACGTTAAGGACACTTGACGAAAAAATTTCCGCCGTAATGGACGCGGGAGAGCCCTACGACCCCGCGGTAATTGAGGAGATAATCAAGTGGTGGAAAGGCAAGAAAAGCACGCTCGCCCTATTTCTCCCCCACGTGTCGATAAACGAAATTACCTTTGCGCTGCACGAACTCTGGGGCACGACGCTTGCCGAGGACTACAAGAGTTCCATCGCCGTTCTTACCAAAGTAATCGGGCAGATAGACAGCATCGAAGACACCTTTACCTTTTCCCCGGCAAACATTCTGTAAACGCCGCATTACGGCATAATAAACGGCGGAAAATCATAAATTATGAGTATGTCGGAAGTCGATTATACTCAGTTTGCGTATAAAAGAAACGTCAGAAAACAAAAGACAGTAAAAGAAAAGATTGCAAAGACCGAAAAGGTAAGGACCGCCAAAGACGGGTGGTTTGTCTTTACGGTCGTTTTGCTGTGTTTTGCGCTGGTATTTTTCCTTGCCGATTTTTTCAGGAACGGGCACCTTACCGACCTTGTCGCAAGGGCGTTCAAGGGCAATGAATACGAGTATTATCTCGTCGTATCCAATCACTCCTCGCGCGAGCACGCCTACGTCCAAAGCGCCGCGGTAAGAAAGGGCGGGGGCAGCGGCTACGTCTTTCAGGAAGAGGATTATTACGTCGTTTATGCGGTTTATCCCGACAAAGCGTCGGCCGTCGCCGTCGCCGAAAAGAATTTAAGCACCGAGGTTAAAAAGGTGTCTTATAAAAGCAAAAATACCGAGGTGCTTAACTTTTGCGACAAGCTGATACATGAGCTTGCCGAGGCGGCAAACGGCTATGAGACGGGCGCAATGACCGAGAGCGAGCTATTGTCTATGCTGAGTGCGCAGGTTACCGACGCCAAGGCGATTATACTGAAAATTCAGGACACAAAAAACAAGGAGAGTGTAAAACTTCTTCGCCTCGCCGCCCAGTGCCTCGAAAATATCGATGTCGCCGACGGCTCGAGGGTTTCGCTTGCCGCAAACGTGCGTTATGCCTGCTCGGTAATTGCCCTTAATATGGCCGAATACGTCTGAGGGCGGTGTTGACTTAAGATACCGACGTGTGATAAAATTATCACGATTACTTAACGAGGGTAAGAATGATGAACAAATGGGATAAAAGGTTTATGGAGCTTGCCGAGACCGTTGCCGGTTGGAGCTCCTGCTATCAGGACAACCGCCACGTGGGAGCGGTGATAGTAAAGGACAAGAGGATACTTACGACGGGTTACAACGGGGCAAGCAGCGGCATTACGTCCTGCTCCGAAAAAGGCGAGTGCTTAAGGAAAAAGATGAACATTGCTTCGGGCACCAGGCAGGAGATATGCTACGCCGTCCACGCCGAGCAGAACGCCATTATCCAGGCGGCAAAACTGGGAGTGAGCGTCGACAATGCGACTATGTATGTCACTCACCAGCCCTGCGTAATCTGCGCAAAGATGATAATAAACAGCGGAATTAAGCGCATCGTCTACAAGGAAGGATACCCGGACGAATTCTCCTTGCAGATTATGAAGGAAGCGGGCGTAGAACTAATTAAGTTCAGCGATTTGGAATAAAAGCGCAAATAATAATAATGAAAAAGGAACCCGCCATATACGGCAGGTTCCTTTTTGTCGGTAACACCGAAAAAGGAGGACAAATTATTGATTGAAGAAGCCGAGGCTTATGAGGAGAGCGTTGTTGACCTTTTCCATAACCTTGGTGTCAACGTTGCCGATTTTTTCGCGCAGGCGTTGTTTGTCGAGGGTGCGCAGCTGCTCGGTAAGTACTATGCTGTCCTTGGGCAGGCCGCAGGAAGTGTCCAGCTCGATGTGCGTGGGGAGATTCGCCTTGGACATCTGACTCGTCACGGCCGCAGCAATGATAGTGGGAGAGTACTTGTTGCCGATGTCGTTTTGCACAATCAATACAGGCCGAATTCCGCCCTGTTCGCTGCCGACCACCGGACTAAGATCCGCATAATACAATTCCCCTCGTTTTACCATAACTTCTCCAGTATCTCGGATAACTTTTTTCCACTATATACTTATGAACAGCGGAAACTATTTGCTATCTTCATTCTTTCCAGAAAGGGGGTTTTTTATTCGTTGAAAACGCGTTTGAATGGGCCTAATCGACATAAAAACAGGGAAAACAGTTTACTTTTGCGAAAACTGAGTATATACTTATTATCATAAAATTATTTATTATATCCTTTTATTCGAGGCGGATTATGAAAGAAAAGTTCTACATCACCACACCTATTTACTACCCGAGCGGCAAGTGGCACCTGGGCACCTGTTATACGACCGTCGTCTGCGACGCCATAGCGAGGTTCAAAAGGATGTGCGATATGGACGTGTTTTACCTCACGGGCACCGATGAGCACGGGCAGAAGATAGAAAAGGTGGCAAAGGAACACAATACCGAGCCTAAAGCGTTTGTCGACAAGCAGGTCGCGTCCCTTATCGAGCTTTGGAAGCTGCTTGACATATCTTACGACAAGTTTATCCGCACCACCGACGACTATCACGAAAAGGCCGTGCAGAAGATATTTCAGAAGCTGTACGACAAAGGCGATATATACAAGAGCGAGTACGAGGGCTGGTATTGCACCCCCTGCGAGAGTTTCTGGACCAAGACCCAGCTCGTGGACGGAAAGTGCCCCGACTGCGGCAGGGAAGTGGAACTTACCCGCGAGTCAAGCTACTTCTTCCGCCTCAGCAAGTACCAGGACAGGCTGATTGAGCTTATCGAGAACAATCCCGAGTTTCTCCAGCCAAAGTCCCGCCAGAACGAAATGCTCAACAACTTCCTCAAAGCCGGTCTCCAAGACCTTGCAGTCAGCCGTACCAGCTTTAAGTGGGGCATTTCCGTACCCTTTGACCCCGACCACGTAATCTATGTGTGGATAGACGCCCTTACCAACTATATCACCGCCCTCGGCTACATGGGCGAGGACGACAGCCTGTTCAAAAAGTTCTGGCCCGCAGACCTTCACATGATGGGCAAGGAGATTGTGCGCTTCCACTCCATAATATGGCCCGCGCTTCTCATGGCGCTCGATATTCCCGTTCCGAAGAAGGTTTACGGACACGGCTGGATGTTGCTCGGAAGCGACAAGATAAGCAAGTCCAAGGGCAACATAATAGACCCGTTTATCCTCTCCGACAGATACGGAGTGGATTCGGTAAGGTATTACCTCTTGAGGGAGATACCCTTCGGAAGCGACGGAATGTACACAAATTACGCCTTCTTATCGAGAATAAACGGCGACCTTTGCAACAGCCTCGGCAACCTCTTGAGCCGCTCCTGCGCAATGGTAAATCAGTACTTTGAGGGCACACTCCCTGCACCTTGGGTCAAGACGCCATACGACGACAGCCTCATCGAAATGGTAAACGGACTTTACAAGAAGGTGGAGGAGAATATCGACAATCTGCTCGTGCCCGAAGCGTTGCAGGAGATTTTCAACGTAATAACGCGCGCCAACAAGTATATCGACGAGACGACGCCCTGGGTGCTCGCCAAGGACGAATCCCGCCGAGGAGAACTTGCGACGGTGCTGTACAATCTCATCGACACTCTCAAGGTGGCGGGCGTATTACTGCTCCCGTTCCTTCCCAATACCGCGAGGAAAATCCTCGGCGACATAGGATGCGGAGTTCCCGCTCTGTTTGAGGGAAGCATAACTGCGGGCAAGACCCCCGCGGGGATAAAAGTAATAAAAGGCGATGCGTTGTTTAAGAGAGTCAACATCGAGAAAGAGCTTGCCGAAATGGAAGTTCTTGCCAACGCCCCTAAGGCTGAGGAGAAGAAAGAAAGTGCTCCCGCCGCGAAAACAGAAGAAAATAGCGATGGAAATGAGCCGAAAAAGGCCGAAATCGGTATAGACGATTTTGACAAAATCGAATTAAAAATAGGAAAAATCCTCACTGCCGAAAAAGTGGAAAAAAGCAAAAAACTGCTTCATTTCACAGTCGACACAGGGGATAGAGTCCACAGTATAGCGAGCGGAGTCGCCAAATACTACACACCCGAAGAAATGGTGGGTAAAGAGGTGGTCGTTGTTACAAACCTCAAGCCCGCGACGCTTGGCGGGGTGCTGAGCGAAGGAATGATCCTCTTTGCCGACGACGGCGAAAAGCTTGCCGCAGTCACCCCCGACAAAGACATCAAGGCAGGTTCGACGGTAAGCTGATGATTGACACCCACGCCCACCTTAACGACGAAAGGCTCTATCCCGATATCGGAAATATCGTGTCCTCTATGGAAAAGGACAATCTTTCGAGCATTATCACGGTGGGATATGACCGCAGGTCCAGTGAGGAGAGCTACAAAATCAGCAAAACCTATTCCGGCATTTATTGCGCCGTAGGCATTCACCCCCATGACGCAAAATCTGCCTCGCAGGAAGACTATGAGTACTTTGCGCGTATAGCGGACGACCAAAAGACCGTGGCGATAGGGGAGATCGGGCTGGACTATTATTACGACCTCAGCCCGAGAGAAACCCAGATAAAAGTCTTTCTGGAGCAATTAGAACTTGCGCATTCTATAAAAATGCCGGTTGTCATACACCTTCGCGACGCTTACCAGGTGATGTACAATCTGTTGAAGGACAATAAAAATCTTCTCGAATACGGCGCGGCTTTGCACTGCTACAGCGGAAGCAAGGAGATGCTTAAAGAGTATCTGAAACTGGGACTTTTCGTATCGTACGGCGGGAGCGTGACTTTTAAGAACGCCGTTGACAAACCCGACATAGTGAGGGCGACGCCTGCCGACATGTTCTTCCTCGAGACCGACTGTCCGTATCTTACTCCCGTGCCTTACAGGGGAAAGACAAATTACCCGGCGTATGTCAACCTCGTAAGGGATAAAGTCGCAGAGTTTCTCGGCACCGACCCCGATGAAATCGACAGAATAACCACCGAAAACGCGAGAAGGTTTTTTTCAAAACTCAGGTAAAAAATAAACCGTGCATTGCTGCACGGCTTTATCTTTTGTACATAGGGAATTTGTCTTTTGTGTATAACACGCTCATCTTTTGCGCAAGTTTAGTATAACGCAAAAAAATGCCGATTTTACGAGGTAAATTATGGAAATCAGGGAAATTCTGACCGCCAACAACTTCAGATACAACAAGGCGCTCGGGCAAAACTTCATCACCGACAAGAACCTTCTTGCGGCAATTGTCTCCGACGCGCTTATCACCGAAGACGATACGGTAATCGAGGTCGGAACGGGCGCGGGAAGCCTTACGCTTGCCCTTGCGCAGGTGTGCAAAAAGGTAATAACGTTTGAAGTGGACAAAAACCTCAAGCCCATACTCGACGTGACGCTGAAAGACGCGCCCAATGTCGAACTTCATTTTTCCGACGTCCTCAGACTCTCCGATGAAGAACTGAAAAGTATTGCGGGCGGCCCCGTCAAGGTCGTCGCAAACCTACCGTACTATGTAACAACGCCCATAATGATGAGGTTTTTTGAAAGCAGTCTGGATATAAAGAGCCTCACGTTTATGGTGCAGAAAGAGGTCGCCGACAGGCTGATTGCCAAGGAAAACACGCCGGACTACGGCGCGATCACGGCGGTTATCGCGCTTGAAGCCGACGTCGCCACGACAAGGACGGTCTCGAGAAAGCTGTTTTTCCCTCAGCCCAATGTCGACAGCGCAGTCGTCCATATCGAAAAGAAGGGAGACAAGTATAATTGCGGCGACATTGCTTTTGTCAAAAAAGTAATAAAATGCGCATTTATGTGGAGAAGAAAAACTCTCGCAAATAACCTTGTTTCGGCGTTTTCCATATCAAAAGAAACAAGCGAAAATATCTTAAAATCCTTAAATTTTGAAACCACCATCCGCGGCGAAAAATTAAGTCCCGCTCAGTTCTGCCAATTGGCGCAGAAACTGAAAGAAGAAATAAAAAAATAAGCCGACGGCTTCCGCCGTCGGCTTTTTTTTGGGGCACCGCGGAAAATCTTGTTTTCCGAAAGTCAATTTCCCTTTTTCACCTTCTCCCTCTGCATAGGCAACGGGTCCGACGGCAATCAGACACATTGAAAGTATCAGACAGATGCCGAAAAGTAAGAAAAACACACTTTTTTTGCTTCTCATAATTTGTTACCTCCTTTTTGAAAAAGTTCGGGTGCCCCTCGATTTCAAGTTAGCACAGAGGGGGACCCGATGTAAATGTTTTCGAGTTTTATCGACAAAACATGTTAAAAATGATCATATTGATGGTTCTGATCTCGCCCTTGAGATAAAAACTAAAAAGCGCCAAAAATTGCAAAAATAAATTGCGCAGAATTGAGCCAAAAAATAAGGATGATTAATTTTTGTTCAAAAAAGATTTCTTCAAAAAGGCATATTGACCGAAATGTTTATTGCGGTTACCTTAAGGTAACCGTTTTTGTAAACTCGTTATTGACAAGAGGTATACCTATCGCATATAATGAGAATGGAGAAAAGTATTCTTCAAGACAGCCCCTTACGCGCGCGCCTATTTATGTATTTTTAGAGTAGTCTACTTATATTATACGCGCCACGGGCGAAAGCCGAGACCATAAAGAAAACCGAGACCGAATCATCAGACATTAAAGGAGCCTATTATGAACACGACATCAATGCCCGTAAGGACAAAGAAAGGTAACGATCTTGTATTGAGGAGCGCCAGGATTATCTTCGGCGTGTGTTTGTCTATGCTCCTGATGGTTCTCGCGTTTTTCGGCGGTCTGGCTCTCGGCAACGGCGATATTGTTGACACTGCTCTCGAAAATGAAGCTTCCGAAACTCTCGAGACAGCCCAAGCCGGCACCAGCTCGGGCGGAACAAATACCGTATCGTTTTATGTTTCCAATCTTGGCAGAACTTCGGTTACGACCAACTTTTCCGCCAGCAACGTTCATTACAGCCGCTACTGGGAAGGTAACGACCACGGGAACGAAACCTATTTCGGCGCAGGAATCTTCGGCAACGGCGGTACTACGCTCAGACAGAAAAAATTAGTAAGCACCGCTTCCACCAATTTCCAGTTTTCGGGTGTTGCAGGCGTTCTGCAGCAGAAAGGTCTTCTGCAAATCACCATCGAAGCTACGGTGAAAGCCAGAAATAAATGGGACGGTCCGCGCGCGTACGGTTACAAACTGGGCTCCAGCGCGATGACCGTCGCTATCAACAGCACATTACTTTCCGGTTGCGTTAAAATTGCTGAAAAAAATACAACCGGCAACAATGAGACGTTTTCGGGAAGTAAAACTTTAACTCTTAAGTCTACAGAAACAACGGTATGTCTTGCTGTCGCAGGATACTGCAACTACACCGGGTGGGTCGGCGGACGTTACCCCGGTCAACAGCTCCAGGATATTGCAATCACCTGCACAAGCCTTGACTCAACCAAGCCGACCATCACTTTACCGACCATCTCATCGTGGGTGGCGGATAAGCGCCCTGTGTCGTTCTCGGTATCCGACAACGCGCAGGTGAGCTCAGTGGTCACCAAATCGAACGGCACGGCATTTACTCCTTCTATAACAACGACGACAGCCACGTGGACAGTCTCCTTTGAGGCGGCCGCCGCCAACTCATATACGCTCGAGGCGAGAGACTCAACCGGCAACTTAACCACCAGCTCGTCCTACAACTACACAGACTTCAAAATAGACGCCTACAGTCCAAAGGTGCTACGGGTCCTGTTTGTGGAAAAAGGTAATATTACCAAACTGGTCTCAGACGGCAAGAGTCCGGCCTCCGGCAACCCAAGCAGAGGCCCGGCGCTATGTTATATCGAAGTCGAGGACTATCAGTCTACGTCCAACTATTCAAGCGGAACCATTTACGCATCGGGTATTCAAACCGTAAAATTCAACGGCGTCGCCTGCACGCAGGTAGCTGCGGGAGTCCAGCTTCCCAATGGTATTACTACGTCCGTAGTTAATACCGTCGACGGAAAAGTCGGCAAAGCGTGGTATGTTTGCGGTACCGACCTGACAGCCAACTTCTCCGATATGAAGGTTGAGGTTCTGGACTACGTAGGCAAGACCAGCGGCCCCGTAAGTGTGGCGATGTACTACCTTGACAATGTGGCGCCGGTAGTGGAAAGCGCAGTTGTTACATTCGGTTCCACCACGCTCACCACTTCCAATGCGTCCCAGTGGTTTAATACAACCGGCATGCTTACCCTTACTATATTCGACGCCGCGACAACCGCCACTATCAGCAACACCCGCTCCGCCTCCGGACTCAGCAACATAACAATAAAAGGCACACAGTTCAGCCGCAACGGCACAACGTCGGGAGGGGCGACGACGGCAATTAACGCCTCGTTCAATCCGACCAGCGCAACAGCTACCTCGGGCACAAACGGTACAGGAGGCCCGGCATATATGACCCGAACGTCGTACGTGTCGGCAACTTCGGGCTCGAATTACGGTTACCGATATATCATAACCGTTCCGATATTCTACAGGTCAGATTATTCATTTATCATAACCGACAAGGCGGGCAACTCGACTACACAGTTCAAGTACAACCACACGTCAGGTTCGGTAGCTACGTACAAACCGCAGATTGACCAAACGGCGCCGACGTTCAGCAGCGTGACGGTGTCGGGCTATGTCGCGGCGGGACAGCTCGCTTCGGGTAATCCAAAGACCGATTATGTAAACGCCAAATATCTTGAATTCAAGGTTAGCGCAAACGATATGGACGCCAACGGGCGAAACGACGGCAGCGGTATAACCAAGATTCAGATTTACACCGCCGGAGGGACGCTGGTAAGCGAGTGGACAGGTACGGCTTATCAGTCTTCGACTACGCCAAAGAGCCTGTTTGTCTACGATACCACCTATCAAGGCACCTTGGATACCACCTACAAAGCCAAGGTGGATATCAACTCTTGCACAACCGCTTCCTATAATATTGTAATCACCGACGCCGCGGGCAACGCGACCACGATGACGCCGAGCACCGCAACGTACAGTATGGAGTTAAATCCCAACGGCACGACGGTAATTAATCAACCCGTCTTTGTAGACAATATCGCGCCTTCCGTGACGGTAAAGAGCGGCAACACTGCGTTGCAGCCGAGCACCGCAACTTACAGCGGAGATACCAATACCAGAATATACGAATATGACTGGACGGCGACGAGCCAGAGCATAAGCCTTGCCGTTGCCTTCGGATGCAGCGGCGCTACGGTTTATAGGTATTACAACGGCTTAAGCGACGACAAGCGCACCAATCTGAAGATCTACACGGGCGCTTCTTACAACCGCAACAACAACTCCCAGACCATAAACGAAACCTATTCCAACGAAGGTATAAGCTACTACAGTTTTAAAATCATAAACGGAGCGGGAGTCGCCGTAACGGGTAAGGGCACCGCGGCCGACACCTCGGGAGCCAATTATCTCAACATAGTGTTGAAGATAAAGATAGACAAGACCGCGCCGAGCTATGAACTGCTCGGATTCGGCACGAGTATCACTGTTGCCGACAAGAACGACAAGGACGGCGTCAAAAACAGCATAGTAAGCCCCCTCGGGTCTACAAAGATAACCGAAAACCTGCTCACGCAGGCCAATGCCTATTATGACAACGAGTTTTACGCCTACTACTATATAAAGGACACCTTCGGCACCACCGTCGACAACCCCGACAACACCAGCTGGCTTTCGGGCGGACAGGCGGGAGCTCAGGTCACCGTCAAGCACGGAAATTACTCCTACACTTTCAGCGCGCCGTATGAAGCGTTTGTGCTCAAGTCGGGCACCAAGTTCACACTGTTGAGAGTCAGGATGTACGATCTTACCACGTTGCAGAAGATGACTTATAATTCGGTAAGTATTTATAACTCTTCTACACAGACCTATAATCTTACCTATGGTCAAAACGTTGTTTATAACATCAATATTAAAGACAAGGTGGGAAATACCGGCAGCATTAAGGGCGGCGACGACTGCGTGGCTCTACGCGGAAAGACCGACCTCTCTTACAATGTCGACCCGTTCCCCATCAACAGGTCGCAGGTTCTTGTTCCCAAGGACATCTACAACCTCGACTATTACGGACTGTATGACTATCCGCAGGCGGGAGCCACAGGCTGGACAAGCGTAGACGTTAAGTACACGATTTCCAAGCAGACGAGTATCACGCCCGTTATCTGCGAATACAGGCTTATTCCCATGACGGACGCCAACGACACCCACACGCCTACTCCGCTCGTCACCGAGCAGGAACGTGAGGATATAGCCTGGATATCGGTCGGCGACCTCGGTTCTGCCACAAGCGCGACGTTTACACTCAGTGCTCTCGAAGGCAGCAAGTGCGCGTTTATCGAATTCCGCATCCGTAAGAGTTACGCCTTCGGCGCCGAAGCCAACAAGTCCAACAGGGAATACAACATCAAGAACTTTACTGCGGGCGGCAAGACTTACGACTACGTAATCAAGCAGGACGTTGACGCGCCGATAATCACGGCGATATTCTTCTCGAGAAACAGTAACCTTGCCATAGTGAGCGAGGCTCAGGCTCTCGCCGACTCGAGGATTCTCGCCTATTTCAAGGCCAACCTCAACGACAACGTCTACACCTTTACAAGGTTGACGTCCAACATCGAAGTCTGGACGTATGAGACGTTCTATATGTACGTTATTGCTACCGACTCGAGAGGTGCCGGCGCAGGCGCGGGCGTCAAGACCGTCACTCTGACCAACCAGGCCGGAGTTTCGTCCAACGCAATCCTCATCGGCAACGCCAATACCTCGGGGGAAAACAAGTACACAGGCGAGCAGCTCTTTGTAAGTGCCGTTGCTAACTTCGGTTATGACAGCACCACAAACAACAATCCGATAAAGTTCTTGCTCGCTGACAAGACGCCCACATCCAACAAGACCAGCGAAATCTCGGCAAATCTTGATACGGCGGGCGGCAGAATACTGCCCAGGGTGGACACGAAGGCTATCTCGATATCCTTGACGGGCGCAACCTACGGCAGCGGCTCCGGCTATATCGCAAACGGCAAGCTCAAAGGCGATTCCATAAGAGAGACCCTTAACATAACGATATCCTACCAATACGGCATATCGGGCGCAAAGATTTACCGCGCCGAGTATCCGGCATACTACGGAAAGAATTATAACGATCCAAGCTTTGACCCGTGGAGCTTCCCCGCAAACTTTACGGGCACGACGGTACAGGGTTCTGCTCCCACGGTATTGGCAGGTCTGTTTGATAATTCCAACCTGACAGGTCTCAAGCTTATAAGGACTATCAACCCCGGCTCACAAGGCTCGGGCACATACACCGACACCATTTCCAACTCGGTGGAGACCAAGGCGAGGTACTACTACTTCATCGTTTCCAACGTCAACGAGTATGCAGGCAAGAGCCCGATAGGCTACCTTGTGGCGGGCGACGTCTTTATCGACAATACTCCGCCGACCATAAACAGTTCGGTCTTTGTAAGCGAAGCGAGCGGAAACGCGATGGACATCAACACCGTCTACACCAACGACTCGGTATCCGCTTACCTCTATGTCTCCGACGGAGCCAGCGGAATATACAACGTTTACCTCAAGAGCGGTTCGCTCGCAAATAGCCTCGAAGCGTACAGGACGGGCGGCACGGCGCTACAATATATAGATTCGGGCGCGCGCGCAGGAAGCTATAAATACACAATGACGGGCAACACCAATTACCAGTTCATCGTGTTCGACAACGCGGGCAACTACGTCGTGTCTTCGGAAATCAAGCCCAAGATAGATAACGTTGTGCCCGATATCAAGATTGACACAAAACGCTCGGACGGCTCTTCCTACAACAGCAAGAACGCCAACAACTTCACCAACTCGCCTTATATCAGCGTAACGATTGAAGTAACTCTGGGACTTTCGGGACTCAACAGTCTCATGTACAGAGTAAACGGCGGCGCATATCAGAACATAAGCACCTTGCGCGACAAGAACGGCAATCCGGTTGTACTCTCGGACTTCGGAGCCTACTCCAAGAAGGCGACGTTTGACATCGCGGCAAACGGAATGTACGAATTCCGCGCGACAAACAACATCGCCGCGTCTTACGCCAAGAACGGCACCGTGCCCACCGCAAACGGCACGATGTATATCGCGATAGACGTGACCAAGCCCACGCTTAACGAGTCCAACGCCCAGTACGAGAGTACCAAGGTTACCTGGCACAGCACGCCGAGAGCGCTTATTCTCGACGCTGCCGACAATGTGGGCGGCTCAGGCATTGACGAAATCCACGTCTTCTACACCTCGGCAAGAGACGGACTTAAGTATGACGAATTCTTCAAGTTCAACTCCGCAAGCGGAAAATTTGAGAGATACACCCGGAGCGGAAGCACGATAACCTTCCTCGGGGACTTCTTCCTTGATGAGTTTATAACCTACAGTATAGAAATCACCGACGTCGCGGGCAACAAGAGCGTAACTTACACCATAAGACCCGCGCTCGACGTGACCAGCCCCGGCTTTACCGCGGCATACACGATGGCCACAGCCGACGGCAACTATGTGGGAGGCTCGACAGGCAGCCCCAACTGGACAAAGAACAACGTAAATATCATATTGACGCCCAAGTTCACCATGAGCGGCGCGACCGTTCAGGTTTCCACGAGGGAGAACGCCGCAGGCGCGCAGTGGAGCGGCTGGACGACGATAAGAACCCTTACCTGGGATAAATCGCCCATAAGCGCGATACCCAACAGCGACGCAGGCAAGTTCCTCTCGATAGGCCACGACTTTGTCTACACCGTCAAGCCCGCCGAAGGCAAAAAGTCGGTCAACTCCTACTACAGATTCCGCATTGTTTCCAACGCGGGCGTTGAGTACGTCGAGCCCAAGGAAGTCCTGATACAGATTGATCAGGAGATTCCCGAATTTGCCCCGACGACCAACGTCTCCGACATCAATGCAAACGGCTTTGCGAGGATACAGCTTGCGGGATTCAACTCCGCCGGCGACGCATACACCTACACGTTCGGCAACTCTGTGTGGTCGAGCAAGGGCGTCAGCATCGAGTCGGTACTGAAGTCCACTCCCGCCAGCGGATACACGCTCCAGTATGCCGTGTATAACGTAAACGAGAACAGGTGGAACGACTGGACGGTCAGCACGGTTAACCCATTCACGCACACTGCCGACACGCCCGGAGTAAACTACAAATTCAGATATATCAGCGGATCGCAGATACCCAGCAAAGAGCTTATCGTAATGGCGATAAAGGTCGACAAGCAGCTGCCCAAGGTCACACTGACCGCGAGGACGAGCTTCACCGGCATCACCAGCACCGACGGAAGCTTTGCAACCGCCGATAAGAACTCCTTTGTTAACGGCGGCATCTACAATACCCAGTGGACCAACGCGAAGTACGTTGTGCTCAGCGTAACGGCGACCTTCGGTTACAGCGGCACCGACCTCTACTTTGAGGCCGACGGCACGCTTATCGATAAGAACACAATCGGCATCGCCTACGGCGAGAGCGGAGAGCTGTACTACTTCATACCGTACACCGTATCGCTCAGAGTCACGGCGGTCAGCAGGTCGGGTCTCACGGGCTACGCGACAAGAGAAATCTGCATCGATAATCTCTTGCCCGAACTGTACGTCTCGGAAATCACGGGCACCAAGTCCACCAACTGGGACAATACGCCCGAAAACAGCTGGTTTACGGGAAGCACGTACTTCAAGTTCGGCGTGGGCACCTATAAGAATAAGACGGGCACGCCCGAGAGAAATCTCGACCTTAGCGGCAATCCAATACCTTCGCCCAGCGGATTCGTAATCGAGTACCGTACCAGGAATGCAAACGGCACATACACCGAGTGGGCAGCCATTTCGGGCACGACCAATCACGACATCCTCAGCATGGAAGTCATCGAGGGCAGGGTGTACCGCTTCCGCATAAGGTCCAACAGCGGCATGATAAACGAACTTGGTCAGGACATCGTCTACAACGGTCAGGTAATGGCTACCGCCGCGGCTGTTGAAAACAACATCAAGCAGTATCATCCCGACGCGTTGATAAGCCACTTGTCCGCCAACAAGTTCGATTATCTCATCAATATGGATAAGAACACCTACTATATTACGACGACGCAGAACATCAAGTTCTTCGACGGAGCGGGCGTGCAGGATTCCTTCAGCACAAACTATGCTCAATACATCTATAAGATTTATGTAAACGGCCAGTGGGTGCTGACCAGCGAGTACCGTCCCGGCAAGGACTATGAGTACAAACACGGCGACCTCGTGCAGGTGACCTACCAGTCCAATTATGACGACGGCAAGTATCTCCATAGGTACACCGACTACAGCGAATACTTTGAGACGACGGTAAACGGCGTCGCCACAAGAAACGTGGTCAGCACCAGAACCTTTGCCTCGGCAAACGCGCAGGACGAGCTCAGCGGGTCGATACAGTTCCGCTTCACAAGTTACAACTACCTTGTGGAATCCTACTTCAAGCAGGAAGTAACGGCGGCCTACTCCAACAAAGTAGCCTACGTGCAGGCCTACCGCGGAATTAACAACCCGACCTTTGCCAGCAACATTGACCTCAAGTACTACTACAAGGTGGGCGACTCCACATACGCCGCCGACCTCGGAGTGACGCTTACCTACACCAATCTGACCACAGGTCAGCTCCAGGCAGGCGCAATAAGCGTTGCGGGAAAGAACGCCATCGGCGGATACCTCATCACTGCCACGCTCGACAACGAAATCAACAGGCAGAGCTTCGTCATCACCAATCCCAACGACATCCTGCTGGTCAAGTACTTCACGGTAAACGGCAACAATCCTTATACCGTAAACGACACAAACGATTTCGAGGTGATTTCGTCCAGCTACTATGACGGTTACAATCCCGCCACTCTTACCCTGAATCCCGCGGTAACCTACCTGTCGGGCGACTTCAGGCAGGCTGCCGACATAACGCTTCCGTCCGACTTTACCGCAATCGGCATGTTTACGGGAACGTATGACGGCAACGGCAAGACGATAACCTTCGCCCACACCATAATCGCAGACGGCGCGTTCGGACTGTTTACAAGCGTAAAAGGAAATGCCGGCGATTACGCCGCGATATCCAACCTTGCGATAGTTGTGCCCAACATCGTTGTGCGCAACGCGACTAACGTCGGTATCCTGGCAGGATATATGGAATATGCCAAGGTCAACAACGTCCGCATCAACGCTCAGATGATAATCGATTCGGCCGTATATGGCGCCACCATCGGCGGTCTTGCGGGAAGTGCGGTTAACTCCGAGATCGGCGGAATAAGCGCCAACTACGTTGACGTAAGAATGAGCCATAACGGCTTCGTCTCGGGCAACGCGATAGCACACGACGTATCTATCGGCGGAGTAATCGGAAGAGCGGGAGTCAACACCTACTACTTCAACACCTACTGTTTCGGCGGTATGGAGATATACGGTACGGGCACGGTTTACGCAGGCGCGGCAATCGGTACCCTTGATCAATATGTGACCGCCGCCAATAAGGATAACTTCTTCGGCAACAACGTGTACCTCAGCGGCAACGTGTTTGTAAACGACGCGCTCGCAGCTGACTTTATCGGACGCGACCTCAGCGCGGTAAAGGTTGTCACCGCAAGCGGACTTAATTACAGTGACTTTGTGGCAATAACCGCCGAGGTTGTGGGCCGCACGGTAAGAGACAGCGTGCTGATGAAGCTGTACGCCGACTTCGGCATGGCGGTAACGCATAACGGCACCAACTACGTCTACGCAAACGGCATCGGCACCGCCGACGACATGCTCGAGATATCGACCGTCGCTCATATCGAAACGATTAATGAGTACGTGATGCTCTTCTATAAGCTTACGGCCGATGTCGACATGACGGACTTTGACAGAAGCATAGCCATTCACAAGATATTCGGTGGCGTCCTTGAAGGAAAGGATACGGCAGACGCAATTCTCCGCAACTTCTCGGGCGGCATAAGCGAAGGCTACTACGGACTGTTTGCCAACCTCAACGGCACTGTGAGAAACATCGTGTTTGAGGACCTCAAGGTCAACATCGACTACGAGGGCAGCGATGACCTGTATATCGGACTTATCGCCGGCAAGGCCTATGAGAACGCCGACATCAACAACATCATCGCAATCGGCAGCATAAGAATCAACGCTCCGCACAGCGACGTTATGGCAGGCGGCTTTGTGGGTGAAACCTACTACGGCGCAATCTACAACGTGTTCAATATGGCCAACATCAAGGTTACTGCAAGAGAGACCTCCCTCGGCGGTATAATCGGCGCATCCGCAAACACAATCCTCGTTAACGGCAACGGCGTGTCCGACGCGATCTTCTCCCTCGCGAGAGTGGAAGGCGTGCATTCGGGCTTCGGCAACGTGGGCGCGATAGTAGGAAGCGGCAGCCTGCTCGAAGCCAAGAGCGATATGAGCAAGGTATTTGCCCTTAACGACAACACCTACTCCAACGGCAGCATAGTCAACCGCACGGTAGGCTCCAGCAGCGTCAACAGCGGCGTGCTGACGACATTCGGCAACACCGTGATGAGAAGCACCTCTGTCTCCGACGGCAACCTGTTTGTGGAAGTGTTCGTGACGAGAGACCTTTACCCGCTCAAGGGTGTAAGCTCCACACCGTCCTCCACAGTGGGCGCCGACGCCGACAATCCGTTCATGATAACCGACGAAGAGGACTTCAAGTATATCAACAACGCTCTGTACGCCAATTACCGCATTGTCGCTCCCGACAACAAGATAACGTTCTCGAGCTTTGAGACAATCGGCGAAGGCCTGTTCTTCACAGGTAAGATCGACGGCAAGACCGCGGCGAGCGGAAGCGCAGAAGAAGGCGAGGTAGTGTCCCTCGACGGCGTGACCGACGCGCTCGTCTGGTACAACAAGGGCACGATAAGCGACCTGAGCGTAAACGTCAACTACACAAGGAACCTCGGCAGGAACGAGAACGCAGAATTCGGCGCGATAGCCAAGTACAACAAGGGTGCCATCCGTAACGTAATCGTCAGCGGCGACATCGTGATAAACGGCGGCAACAGCGTCACGGCCTCGGGCTTCGTGGGCGTCGACTACGGCGGAGTGATTGATAACAGCAGTATCAAAAACTCGATAAGCAGCATCGACATCACGGTCAACGGCGCAGGCTCGGTATTCATCGGCGGCTACATCGGCAAGGTAATCGGAACGACCACCGTCAACTTCGCGATAGGCCAGGGCAACATCTTCCTCATCGACTGCCCGAGCTACTACGCAGGCTGGCTGATAGGCAGCATTGAGGGCAATCTCGAAATCGAGCTCAGCCTCATTAAAGACTACGCCTACACCATCAACATCGTGACCGACGGCGTGAGCGAAACGATAATCTCCGACCTCACAAACTACACAGGCTTGAAAAAGACCGTGTAAGCCACTGAAAATCAGTAAAAAAGGCGTTTTCCCGATGCGGAAAACGCCTTTTTGCTTTACATTGCGGACTGTAAGGTTGTAAAATACCACCAAGAGGTAATTTGTTATGGGAAAGAAAGTTTTGACAATCCAGGATATCTCCTGTGTGGGACAGTGCTCCATTACCGTCGCGCTGCCCGTTATTTCGGCGACGGGCATCGAAACATGCGTATTGCCGAGCGCGGTACTCAGCACTCACACATCGGGTTTTTCGGGCTTTACGTTTCGCGACCTTACCGAGGATCTGCCCGCGATAAACGCACATTGGATAAAGGAAAACCTCAAGTTTGACTATATATACACAGGCTATATCGGAAACAGACAGCAGTTTGGTTACATCACCGAAATTATGAACAGCTGCAAGACAAAGGACTGCGTAATTATCGTCGACCCTGTTATGGCAGACAACGGCAGGTTTTACCCTATGTTCGACTTTGAATACGCAAAAGAGGTCGCCAATCTCTGCTCTTTGTCCGATATAATTGTTCCCAATATAACGGAAGCGGCGTTCCTTACGGGCATGGAGTACAAAGAGGCGGGCTACGGCAAAGAGTATATCGAAAGTCTTATATATAAGCTTCAGGCGTTAAACGGCAAATACGTCGTGCTGACGGGCGTCAGCTTTGACCCGAAATATCTCGGCGTGGCGGTATTTGACGGAAAGGTAATCAAATACTATTTTCGCGACAGGATAAACGTCAATTTCCACGGCACGGGAGACGTGTTCTCCTCCTCTTTCACAGGCGCGCTCGCAAACGGCTTTGACATCTTTGAGGCGGCACAAATCGCCGCCGACTATACCTGTGAAGCGATTATGCACACAATAGACGACAAGGGGCACGCCTACGGAGTCAATTTTGAAAAAGCGATACCTTATCTTATAAAGCGGATTAATAAACTTCAGTGACAAATAAAAAAGGCTTCCATTTTGGAAGCCTTTTGTTTTGATAATGTGAATTACAGCGACAAATCCTTCTTATTAAACACGTACACGCTCATGCCGAAGGTCACGCCCGCTATGACAAGCAATATTGCGAATTTCCAGATAAACGTGAAAGAAAGTTCGGCTATCGACTTTGTGTCGAGAAGGGAGAGTATGCTCATGTAGTTGAAGTATCCCATGGACTCAACGCCCAAGCCGACCGTCGCGAACATAGGGTCGCCGAAAAGCCCCAATACCTTTGCAAGGAAGAAGAATACGCAAAGTCCTCCGCCGAAGGCGTAGGAATATTTGGAATAATTAAAATACGCCGAGCCGAGGAAACATATACCCGCTATCGCCAAGGTTACGACCGCCGCGCCGAAGTTAAGAAGCAGTACCCGCCACACGTCGACCGTCTTGGAGACAATAATCTGACTTATTATTCCCGCCGCAGCCTGGATGATGAATATACCGAGAACGGAAATGATGAGGTAGAACATCTGGGTCACGACGACTTTGGAACGCTTTGTGGGAGTGGAGAGGACGTAAGCCATGGAGCCGCGGTCAACCTGGTCTACGAGGAGCTTGTTGGAAGTAATTACTACGTAAATCATGGGGATAAGCATGCAGCCTACGGTGTAGTACATGCCGTCCATCATGTCGTTTACGTTAAAATCGAGCCATACGTCGAGTATCTTAGGATTGAAGCCCAGCGCCTCGATAAGTCCCTTTATGCTGAGATTATACCTGGCGAGCGCAATGGTGTATTCGAAGATTTTCAATGCGTCGATACGGAATGTCGTGACGCTCTGCGTGCCCAGCACGGTGTTTATTATCGATATCATTGCCGCCATTGTCAGCGAGCACACCAGCCACAAGATCCAGTTGGACTTTATCGACTGAAAGAGAAGAGGTTTGCTTAACATGATTCCGTTCCCTCCGCGGCATTGAATTTTTTTGCAAAATATTGCTCAAGTGTATACTTGTTTTCTGCTATAAATCTGACGCTGTAGTTTTTCAGAGCATCAAAGAGCACGTTGATTTCATCGATTCTGATGTCGACAAGGAGCTGATTATAAATCGGCTTCAGGTCTTTTTTGCCGAAAGAGGTTTCGGTGAGGAATTTCTCATATTCTTCGGGCGTGGTAAACGCGATTTTGTAGGTGCGTATGCCGTGGTTTCGTATCTTTTCCATATCGGCGATGTCGACAATGCGCCCGTCCCTTATGAGGGCTATGCGATCGCAGGTCGACTCCATTTCCTCAAAGATGTGGCTGGACATGAATATCGTCTTGCCGCGGCGTTTTTCTTCCTTTATGATGTCGACAAAGGTCACTCTCATAAGGGGGTCAAGACCCGTCGTAGGCTCGTCGAGAATGAGAATTTCGGGGTCGCCCATAAGCGCGTGCACTATCGCGGTCTTCTGCTTGGTGCCCTTGCTCATGGTCTTAAGGCGCGCGGACGCGTCAAGCTGAAGTTTCTTAATCAGAGTGTTGGCGTAATCTATATTCTTGAGGTTTAGCATTTCGGCCTGAAGATGGAGAAACTCTCTGCCCGTCTGAAGATCGGGGAAGGCGATTTCGCCGGGGACATAGCCGATAAACCTCTTTATCTCGCAGGAATCTTTCCAGCTGTCCATGTCCTTGACAAGGACGCGCCCGTTATCGGGGCGGATAAAGCCCATTATGTTGCGGATGGTGGTCGTTTTGCCGCTGCCGTTTGTGCCCACAAAGCCGAAAATTTCGCCCTCTTTAACCTCAAAGGATACGTCAAAAATGCCTCTGCCGTTTCCGTAGTTTTTGGTTAGATTTTCAACGACGATTACGTTTTTAGTCATCTATGCCTTCATACTCCTTTTCCTGCCTGTAGAACTGCATGAAATAGTCCTCGAGGGAGAAGACGACCTCGGCAAAATTTTTAAGGCTCATATGGGCGGTCGACGCGATGAGGGCGTTTATGTCCTCGTCGTTTATGCAGACCTTGGCAAGCATTCTGTCGGGCTCGGCGTGGGCGACGTCAAACGACATATTGATAAACTCGTTGTAGTCGTCGCGCGAGTAAAATTCGATTACGTAGGTCTTGTTTTTGTTGTGTTTTAAGTCGTCGGCAATAAAGGTGTTGATAATGCGGCCTTGCTTGATTATCGCAATGCGGTCACAGGAAGCGTCTATTTCGCTGAAGATGTGGCTGGATAAAAAAATCGTCTTGCCGCGGCGTTTTTCTTCCTTGATAAACTTAATAAACCTGTCCTGCATGACAGGGTCAAGACCCGAAGTCGGCTCGTCGAGAATGAGAATTTCGGGGTCGCACATAAAAGCCGTGACAATGGCGAGTTTCCGCTTTGTACCGAGGCTCATTTTTTTGGTTTCGATATTGGGGTCGAGCTCAAAACGCTCAAGAAGACTGTTAAGATAGGTTGTGTCCTTGCACTTGCGAAGGTCGCGCATCATGGCGATAAATTCTGTGCCCGTAAGCGCGGCAGGAAGGGAGATTTCGCCGGGAAGATACCCGACAGATTTCATAATCTCGCTGTATTTTTTGTAACTTTCGAGACCCTTAACCCTGACATCGCCTTTATCGGGACGGCAAAAACCCATAAGGTGGCGAATGGTGGTCGTCTTTCCCGCGCCGTTAGGTCCGAGGAAACCGAAGACCTCTCCGCTGCTTACTTCAAAGCGCAGGTCGAATATTCCCACGTTCTTGCTGAATTTTTTGGTAAGGCCCTCAACGTAGATTTCCTGCATTTTCCCCAACCCGCAAACCTATATGATATATAATAATATAATAATACCACAAAAGGTTAAAATTTCCTTAAATTATTCTTAAGATTGTAAAATAATTTTATCGTAAAACAGGCATACTTGTGTGCAAATATCAATAAAAACGCGCATTTTGAACCGTTTCCTGACTGCAGTATCATATTAAGACATAAATCGACAAAATAAAAAAGCGGTAAAAAATTTTACCGCCTGTTTTTTATTCTTCGAGCTGGTACTCGACCAGGCTCTTATCGCCCAGGTATTTCTTTCGCAGGGCGGGTTTTTCGATTTTGCCCGTCGGGTTGCGCGGCACTTTGTCTATAATTATGCGTTTGGGGCACTTGTAGCGGGGCAGATCCTTGCAGAAGTCGAGAAGATGTTCCTCTGTGGCCGTTCTGCCGTCCTTAAGCTCCACAATGGCGACCACGATTTCGCCCAGTCGTTTGCTCGGCATGCCTATTACCGCGCAGTCCTTGACGTCGTCGTGAGTTCTTAGGAAGTTTTCTATCTGGACGGGGTATATATTTTCGCCGCCGCTGATAATTACGTCCTTTTTTCTGTCGACGAGATAGATAAATCCGTCTTCGTCGGTCATCGCCATGTCGCCCGTCAGGAGCCAGCCGTCTTTTAGCACGGCCTTGGTCGCTTCCTCGTCCTTATAGTAGCACTTCATGACGCCGTCGCCCTTAACCGCAAGTTCGCCCACCGAGCAAGGGGCAACTTCCTTGAGGTTTTCGTCCACTATCTTGGTCTGCCAGCCGCAGCCCGCGATGCCGATTGCGCCCACTTTGTGGATATTTTCAAGTCCGAGGTGCACGCATCCCGGTCCGATGGACTCCGAAAGGCCGTAATTTGTATCGTAAAGATGGTTGGGGAAGTGCTCTTTCCACCTCTTGATAAGAGAGGGGGGCACAGGCTGCGCGCCGATGTGCATCAGTCTCCACTGGTCGAGCTTGTAGTCGGCAAGGTTGATTTCGCCGCTGTCTATTGCGTCAAGTATATCCTGCGCCCACGGCACAAGGAGCCACACGATAGTGATTTGCTCCTTCGATACCGCTTCCAGTATCCATTTCGGCTTTACGCCGCGAAGTATTACGCCCTTGCCGCCCACGAGGAAGGAGCCGAACCAGTGCATTTTCGCTCCCGTATGGTAAAGCGGGGGAATGCAGAGGAAACTGTCTTCCTTGGTCTGGCGGTGGTTGTTGTTTTCGGTAACGCACGCGCACATAAGGCTTTTGTGGGTGTGAAGAATGGCTTTGGGAAAGCCCGTCGTGCCCGAGGAGTAGTATATCGCCGCGTCGTCGTCGGGGTCGAGCGCGATTGCGGGCGCCAAAACCGAGCAGTCGGCGGTCGCGAGGTAATAGCTCTCGGCGTACATCGGGCAGTCGGCGCCCACGTAGAGCGCGGTGTGAATTTTGGGAAGTCTGCCGTTTACGAGCGGCTCCACCCTGCTTATAAATTCCGAGCCGAAAATGAGCACGCTTGCGTCGGAATAGTTGAAGCAGTATTCGATTTCTTCGGTGGTGTATCTGTAGTTGAGCGGGACAGCGAGCGCGCCCGTCTTTAATATTCCGAAATATATGGGCAGCCACTCAAGGCTGTTCATCAGGAGAATCGCGACCCTGTCGCCCTTTTTGACGCCGCGGCTTAAGAGGAAATTGGCAAAACGGTTGGCTTTATGCTCGAAAATCTGCCAGGTGATTTCCTTTCTCGGGCAAACATTGCGGAAGGTGGGCACCAGCTCATAGTCCTTCCAGGTGATGTTCTTTTTGACGTTCTCTTCGGGATTTACCTCGACAAGCGCCACATCGTCGGGATACAGGCGCGCGTTTTGTTCCAGAATGTCGGTGATTACCATTTTATCTCCTTATGTATAGCCCCAAAAAATCTTTCATTTTTTGGGGACCCCGTAGTATAGCCCCAAAAAATCTTTCATTTTTTGGGGACCCCGTAGTATAGCCCCAAAAATCGGTAAATTTTCGGGGATTCCCC